>Ga0098044_1000284_pt1 | contig 27042 bp, 29 predicted proteins | sample 10_taG_FD_75053 | JGI IMG/M metagenome (GOLD analysis project Ga0098044, IMG submission 75053) | Marine viral communities from the Subarctic Pacific Ocean - 10_ETSP_OMZ_AT15264 metaG | ecosystem: Environmental > Aquatic > Marine > Oceanic | place: Pacific Ocean | collected 2015-01-16 | reverse complement strand
TTTTTTAGACTTAATAGAATTACCAGTTAATTTAACTTTTCCTGTATCAGTAAGTAAAGCGTAGTTTTTTCTTGCTACATTTATACAAGAAGGCCATGTTCCGTCAGTATCTAACCCCATTTCACCTACCATATATAAATCATTATATTCCGCTACATATGCTTCACTGCCTGTATATTCTTTCCCCTTAGTAACCAATTCGTTGTTCCCTAAACCAATATAATTGTATGTGTCCGTATCTTCTGGTGATGAAAAGTTTACACCATCAGTGTCTAAAACCAATGGTTCATAACCTCGTTCCTTAAACCATTTAACCATATGCCTCAGATATTGTCTACCTGTACAGGTTACTTCTTCACCTCTATCCATATCTCCCCATGGAAAAACGTGTGGTGCTGAAAGAGACCCAAACATAGAGTTAATAAAAATTTTAATAGGTAATTGTTTTCGACCATACGATTCGGACTTCTTTTTATCCTTAATATAATATTCCACAGCTAATTGTTTATATTTTATTCTTGTGTCCCTAAAATATTTTAACATACATTTCATCGCTCCAGTAACATCTGAATCTGGGAACACGTCATGCACTAATTGAATTGATGGATATAATGAACTAAAGTCTAATTTTAGAACTTGTGTGGAATATCCAGTTTTTAGTAATCTAGATAGACCACCAACAAATGGTCTTTTCTTATTTTTCTTGGGAATTGCAAGATTATTAGTATATGACCACCCTAACATTAACATTTTCCATAATGTAGCTGTACCCATGGTAGATACTCTTTCATACGATGTAGGGACCATTGAGGCTAGTAAAAAAGATGCTTGATTAAACTGTGCGTCTACTTCCATAGTTTCCCATAAATCGTCCATTAAATATCTCTCTATTATACCTTCTCCATTAATCTTTTCATAAACATCTGGATATCTTTTATCCAAATTATCTAAACCAGGTTCGTTACTTAATTTATAATTTCCATTATCTTTATTTAAATAATATTCTTTATTTTCTTTATAAATGGACGCGATTTTATCCCCAGGAACATACACTCTATTAGGTTTTTCAGAGTTGGTGAATTGTGTTATATATTTTAACCCCCAACTTTTAATGTCCGAATTAATGGTTTGTGCTCTTCTAACAGCGTGAGCTATATCAACAGAGTTGTATCCCCATATTTTAAGTTGATTGTATTCTTCTATTTCTGCACCTAATTTTAAAATACCTTGTTTAAGTTTGTATCCTTCATTTGGGTTTAGTGTTTTAAATTTGGTGGTGTCTACCCCTAAAATTTGTGCTCTTTCGAATAACCAGTTCCAGTCAAAATTGGATGAGTTGTATCCACCTATAATAGTTGGTCTTATGACATCTATAGTTTCAAAAAATTGTATAATAGCGTCTTTTTCACTTTGTGGGTTTTCGTCTATCTCTATAACCCTTTCAAACCCCCTATTATCCTTCATACCAATCATAAAAATTCTACCTTCTTTAGGTCTTAAACTTGTAGTCTCTAAATCAAAAACAAAACGATGAATATCGTTATAATCTTCAAACCCCTTAAATAATCTTTTTTCTTTTTGTATAAGATATTGTTCTATCGGTGGAAGAATGGTGATAGCGTCTCTATTGTCTTCTTCCCATGGGTTTAACCCTCCTTGTCTGAAAAAACTAACTAAATCTCTATATGTCTTAGTGGTTTTTACTAAATAACGTAGACCCTGTTCCAGTCTTTCATTATTTGCGGTATCCAAAGTTTCAATAATAATTCCGTATTTTGTGATGGCTTCTTTTTGTGCAGACTTATTATTCCTATAAAATTTCTTTTTCCTTAAATCTCCTACCCAACAAAAAGGGGTAAACGTGTCCGATTCAATGACCTTACCTCTTTCTGGGTATTCTTTAATTTTGTAAATCTTACCAGTACGATAACCGAATTCTAAAGCTACAATATATTTTTCTGGGTCATTACCATGAAGAAAATTTTCTATATCTTGTTGTGTGGGTATATGCATTAAAATATTTTTTATAATTTACTACAAAAGTAAACATAAAAAATATAAAATTCAATTAACAGTCACATGAAGTTTGACCAAATGAATCAGTAATATTAATAAACAGGTCTTCTCTAATTGGGACTTTTAGTTCGGTACACTCATCGTGTAAATATATAGAAAACATACCTTCATATCTACCTATTTTGTTAACATTCTTCTTTAACCAACGATAATAAATATAATATTCGGTAGGAGCGTTGTCAGCCATTCTTGTTTTTTGTACAATTCCTCCTGGTTGGTTTAGTATTTTATAAACGCCGGTAGCTTCGTCTCTCATAGAAAATTTAATAGAAGAATTAGATAATTTATCATAAAATGCATCAAAATCATTTCTTCCGTCTTGAACGAGCTGCATTTTTAATATAGGTTCTAGCGAATTTTCTCTAATAAAGAATTCCATAATAATAAATTTTAGTGAGCACCACCATCACCTAACAAACCAACAGTAGCCCATAATGTCCCACCTGTCCATACTCTTATTGAACTACCGTCCCAAACAATCATACCTTTACCGTCTGCAGAACTTCCCGATAAGTCAGGCCATCTAGGAGCTGAACCACCACCGCTTTCACCATAAGGTTCTTCTACTAATGGAAGTTGGAATCCTAGTGGGTGTGAACCTGAACCAGAGAATACTGTTAAGGCTGCAGCTGGAGAACCAGAATAACGAGATATATTATTAGTGTTAGTTCCTGAAGATTGGATGGTAACCCCTGACTGTGTTACGGTGAATACGTTGTCGGGTGTACCTCCAGTACTATTACCAATACTAAAAAGACTAGAAAACGCATTATAGTGTCCAATACTAAATTCAGATGTACCACTTGCAGTCGTCCCACTTCCTGCAGCAAAAGAATAAAGACCACTTGCTGTGTTAGTGTCTCCAATCACAAAAGAATCAACACCACTTGCTGTATTTCCACTGCCAAAAGAAGTAGATAGTACACCGGAAGATGTGTTACCTGAACCATAAGCAAATGAACCTAATCCGGAAGCAGTACTTGCTGTACCCCCCGCAAAGGTGTTTTGATGACTTGCTATATTATCCCCTCCTAGAGTTACTGAACCTATTCCACTACTGGTATTCCCAGTTCCTATAGAAAAACTTAATAAACCAGATGCTGTATTGGCCGAACCTCCAGCAAATCCATATTCTCCGCTTGAGGTGTTTCCGCCCCCTATCGCGAATGCCGTAGGTGCACTTGCGGTATTTCCGGTTCCAAAAGCTGTGGAGCCTGTTTGAGAAACGGTATTACCCGTTCCAAAAGCCTGAGAAAATACACCATTCATAGTGTTTGCGGTCCCGTATGTTAAATTAGTAGTTCCTGATGTAGCACCTGAAACATTTAACCCTGGATTTATATATACGCCATTAGAGTTTAATCCACTTAATATACCATCAATAACCATCGCAACTTCTGGTGACCCAGAACTTGTATATCCTCCAGAATAAACTGTCAATCCTGAATAAAACGCTTTGTTAGAACTTATTGTACTTCCGGTACCTCCTAATCTGTAAATAAACCCTTCAGGATTCTTTAAATATAGGTCATACTGGTCGTAACCAGTTTCACCACTTGACGCCCAAACAGCGGTATGGCCTGTTGGTGGTGTAGTTATATTGGACGCTTTTTCAGTTAACAGTCTTAAATATGATGGCATAATTTGTATTTTTTAATTTTTTATCTTTATATATAATTATTTTGTAGTTTCAAAAACTACTTAATTAAGTTACCAATTAGAGTAATATTAGCATTTAAATTATAATCCATTTTAGTTATGATGACTTCTAGGGTGTCATCACTTCTTAAAATGAATGGTAATTGTAGGATTTCCCCATTCTTTTTATAGATAACTGACGCGACATTATCTTGTACTACCTCTTTAAATTTTGCATTTGCACCGTCAGTGGTTACATATACATTATCAGAACTATAACCATATATTATTTTTATATCTAAAGAGTCCCCTTCTCTTAGATAAAGAACTTGTGGTGCGTTGCATCCTTTTGTGGTACAATTTTTCTTATGGTCACAATCAATTAGAGAATATCGGTCTTTATTTACTAAGAAGTTGTGATATACCTCATCCGCTTGTAATGGTTCAATATAATATCTAAACTGAGAAATACCACCCATCCAAGTTCCAGCAAAATTTTTCTCAATTAGAAGACCTAAATCATCCGGGTCTTGTTGGTATGGTGGATTTTTACTACATGCACTAACTGGGGTTCCACTATAAGTAATATTTTCATAGAGCCCTTGGGAACCACCACCCCATGACATGTTAAATGGCACACCTACTTGTAAATCTCTATGTGTGTTTAGTGCTCTTGGTATAATCTCTTCAAAATTTTCTACTTTCATAACTCTCCTACCGTTAACATAAAAAGTTAATGTTCCTTCTCTCAAATATGTCTGAGATAACCATTTACCATAAGTGGTGTCCGCGGTAGAGGATAGGTATCCGTTAGTTACACCACTGCATTCTAAATCATAATACGCGTCTTCTGGAATAAGGGGGTAGTCGTTATGACACCTTTTTTCAGTGTCCCAACTATATCTTTCGTACCAGTATACGCTAGGGGTATGTAATAAGTCGTAAATCCCCCCTTCATTATAGATATTACACCCACTTAAACAAAAATCTCTTTCATAAACTACAGCTACGTGCATCCAGGTATCTTCACAAGTCCCAGAATTAATTATAGGTGGGCATATTAAATCCGAATATTGTTCTTCCACACTATAACCACAATTAAAAGTTCCACCAGTATTGCAATCAACAGAAGTTCCTGTGGTTACACATGAACCGGTAAATCTTAAAGCTCTATATCCTATTTTAAAATCAGGAGTAATACGAACACCAAAAGCGTTAGACCAAGTATCGGTAATCGCTGATATTGGTAAAGTATGAGCAGTAGTATGACATGGGGTTACTTTTCCACTAATCGTAGTTGGTCCTAAAGTATGTGCAGTAATAGGAATATTACAACAATCTACTTCTTGTACCGTAGTAAATCCAGTTGTACCAGTAGTAACAGATAAAGAACAACTATCAGCGGATAACCCAGTTTCGTCACAATAACCAGAATAAGTTGTGCATCCAGTTTCTGCACTAAATGATTTCCAAAATTTATTTTCTGCTCTCGTTCCTTGATAGTAAAAGAATCCAGAATTATTAGGGTAAATGTCATTTAAAGTTTGTGTGTTACTACAATCGTTTTTTACTGTGGAAAAACATGTTGATGCGGATGAGGGGTCTGTTGTTCCTGTTGCTCTTAATTTTAATAATGTTTCCATAGACCATCCACATGCTGGTCGCGTTGGTAAAATTTCATAAGGATATCCGTACAGTTTCCAAAACCCTTGATAAAACCCTCCGTCTAGTTCTTGGTAATAACCAGAATTATCGGTAGAAGAACTAATAACATAAGATATATCATTAGGGGTGTAAGTGGAAGCGGTTACTTGGTGCATCTTAAATCTTTTATCGTAAGTTTGAGCACAAAATGTAGTCTCTGTAGGAATATCTTCATATATGGAGATTGTGGCTGCTGAAGTCATTCCAGTAAACAAACCATTATCAATACCCGTTAAGTTAATATTATAAATGGTATATGCAGAATTACCACTAGAAGTTCCAGTATATGGGCATTCACAAGCAGTCGTAGCACTACACCAAGAATTTTGACTTAGTATAACTTGTGGGGTTCCAGTTTGTGAGTCACAAGTAAGTGTTGGTGCTTCTGAACATCCACTTGTGGTACCTGTCACATTTAAGTCAATCCATACTGGTAAAACGCACCCATTATTATACCCAATAATATTATTTGAGTATATAACCTCTCTATTGAAGTCGTTTTCATCCGCCGCTAAAAAGAAATCATAGTACGCGCTATAATTTAATTTAACATCTAATCTATTAAAATAGTAATTATTTAAATTTTGAGTTCCCATTGATTATAAATATCATTCTATTGTAACTTAATATTTATATATAAAGATTATATAATATGACTACGAAAAAAGAAATAAAATTGACTAAAAAAGAGATGGCTCGTTTACACAAAGGGGTACCTATAGATAAAGATGAGGTTACTATAACTTATGATTATCTTATAGACCCGGCGTTACCTAAAGTGTCTGAATTGGATGAAGGTGATTCCGAAGGTACTGAAGAGGAAATGGAGGAGATGATAGACTATGACGGGTCAGTTTTAGGGAGTAAGGTTCCTCTAGGATATATGAATAATAAAACCATATCTCAGCGTAAAACCACCGATGCGGTAGTCCCTGCGACTAGACAGGGTGGTGAACAAGGTAAGGGTTATTTTTATAAAAGATACTGGGGTGAATCCGTAGAAGAAGTTACTGAAGAAGATATTAGTGGGGTATTAGGTATAGATGGTGATGAAGATGGTGTGGTAGATACAGATACAATGTCCAGAGATGAGGTGGTGGATATGTTTGAAAAGGTTTATGACATGGATGAAGTCGAAGCTAATGAAAGGGCTGACAAGAGTGGTGCCCTTAAGGGTACAAAAAAACGAATATTCGAAGATGAAGAAATTATGAATATGTTAGAGGTTATTTTAAATTCTAAGGATGAACCTAATGACTTTAAGAAAAAAGATGAGGAAACGGATAGTATGTTAAATAGAAAAATAGACCAATTAAAAAAATATATCACCTCTAAGGGTTATTCCCTCAAGGATGTGTTAAAAAAGATTCAATAATGAATAAGGATTTAAAAAACGATTTTTACTCATTACCTGACGTATTGTTTAATAGTTTAAAACATAAATTAGATAAAAGTGATGAGTCCCATAATGGTTATAAAAGACTTAAAAATATTTGTGACCAAAAAGGGGTAGGATATAAACAGGCTAAAAAAATTAAACATGAAATGGAAAATGGAATGGAGCCTGAAGTATATAAATTAGTTGGGGGTGATGATTTATTGGGTTGGCTTGATGAGAAATTAGACACTAGAAGAAAAGCGGTAGATGGTGTAAAGAGAAATAAAATGAGGTCTGGTTTGCCTAATCAATTTAAAAAACCACACACTAAAGATAAAAGTAAAAATAGCACAAAAGTAAGAATACCAAAAATGGCAAAAAATTCTGACCAAATAATGAACAACCGAGCTATTTATGAGAATATAAATAAAATAAATAATTTAATTAAAAAAATAATTTAATATGGCAACAACATCATCTTACACAGCACCGGACAATACACCGGGTAAAAGATTAACTGAGCTTTCTGAAAAAGAAAGAGAAAATCTTATTAAAAGAAATACATATAACTTTGACAACACTTACAATACCAATCATCCTAACGCGCTATCTGATGGTGACCCAAAGGGTAAGGGTAATGCTCAATATCTCGGAGTTTATGATGGAGATAATACTGGTGGAAGTTTAGATATTTTAGGAAATGGCGAACCGAATACTGGAAGAATCGGAAACATAAAAAATAACTTATGGCAAAAAGATAATGAGTATTCTTCTGGAAATTTAGAAACCGGTAAGGGATATACCCCTACAGTTGATACCGTGGTTTAAGAATGAACCTTTACAATACCATAAAAGGACTTATAATTGAAGCTGTGGCTACTTCACCTATTGTTGATGCAATAAAAAACAAACATGTGTGTGAACTAAGTTATGAAGATGATGCTTCTATTGGTCCTGGTAAAAGAATAATTGACCCTGTAGCTTTAGGAACATCTAAAAGAGGTAATAAAGTTTTAAGAGCTTACCAAACGGAGGGCCCGTCATTAAAAGTTAATAAAGAGGGAATTCCTTTACCTGATTGGAGACTCTTTAGGTTAGATAGAATGAATTATTTTAACCCGGTTAAGGGGGACGATTCCGCTTTTAAAAGCTTTACTGAACCACCTCTTTATAACCCAGTCGGTGATAAATCAATGACCCGAATGGATATAAACGCTAAATTTGTTTAAACTATGGACATGACTTCTTTACAAGATAAATTAATTAAATCAAAAGCTGTGATGAATAAAGTGGACGGTCTTTCACCATCAAACCTGCCTTCTGACCCTACAGCACTCTCACCAAATATACCACCTATAAATAATAATTTTAATATGGATAGTATTAAAAATGTAATAAAAGAAGGTGACACTAAACCTCCTGTTGTTACAGAAGACAGAATTAACAATTCTAATCTACCAGACGCTATTAAAAAACTTATGATTGACCACCCAATACCTGAAGTTTCTTTTGGTAATACTGTCGCGGTATCGGATTCTATTATTCAGGGGGCAGCAGAAAAAATGAATAAATTAGGGATGTCTACTAATATCCCTTCACCTAAACTAGAACAATCTACTAGAGCCACAACCATTAACCGTAAGTCTGCAACCCAAAAACTAAGTCAAAAAAATCTTAAAAATCTTATTAAAAATGTAGTTAGTGAATCTTTAGATGAACTTATAGAGACTAAAATCACTAAAATTATTTCTGAATCTAGGACTACTAATGAGAATATCCAAATTAGAGTTGGTAATACTATTTTAGAAGGTAAAATTACATCTACTAGAGATTTGTCATAACTTATTCTAACTTACCTTTGACATTCTTGCTCTATTTATCTATTCTTTTATCATGGAAAAAAGAAAGTATAAAATTTTAGTATTACCTAGTGATAGGACGGGTGTTAGTAAGTTTAGGTCGTTGGACCCTCACTTACATTTACAAAAAATGTACCCAGACGAATTCTGGGTTGATATAGATTATAACCCCAAATTAGAAGATGAAAATTGGTTAAAACAATATGATTTAGTACAATATCATAGAAGTATAGGTCCTGATTTTGCTAGGTCTGCAAAAGCTATGGAGACCATTAAGAAATTAGGTATTCCTAGTATTATGGACCTTGATGATTATTGGATGCCGACACCGGACCACCCTGCCTTTGCTATAGTGCAACAAAACAAATTAGACCATATGATTAAAGATAGTCTAAAAATAGCTCAAAATGTTTCCACTACTACTAAAGTTTTTGCTAAAGAAATTAAACCACTTAATAAGAATGTCTTTATATTACCTAACACAGTAAACCCTAGAGAAAAACAATTTCAGCCTAAAAAAATAGATTCAAATCTAACTAGGATTGGGTGGTTAGGTGGGTCTTCCCACTTAAAGGATTTAGAAATTCTTAACGGTGTTTCTCAAAGATTACATAATACCCATAGAGGTAAATTTCAGTTTGTTTTATGTGGATATGATTTAAGGGGGAGTGTAACAGTAATAAATCCCCAAACCAAAGAACAACAAACTAGACCTATAGAACCTCATGAATCTGTATGGTATCTTTATGAGAAATTATTTACGGACAATTTTACTACTATTCCAGAAGAATATAAAAAGTTTCTACATACCTTTGAAAAAACCCATTATGATGGGGTAGAAGATTTATCCTATAATAGAGTGTGGACCAAACCAATTACCACTTACGCTTCTAATTATAACCACTTTGACATATCCTTAGCTCCATTAAAAGAACATACATTTAATAGAGTTAAATCACAATTAAAAGTTATTGAAGCTGGATTTCATAAAAAAGCTCTAATCGCTCAAAATTATGGACCTTATCAAATTGACTGTATAAGTGCTGTAGAGTACGGTGGGAAATTTAACCCTAAGGGTAACTCACTTTTAGTAGATACGAGTAAAAACCATAAGGATTGGTACAAATACATAAAGAAGTTACTCGATAACCCATCCCTCGTAGAGGATTTGGGTGAAAGACTTTATGAAGACGTTCAACCGTACCATATTGATACGGTAACGGCTAAAAGAGCTGAAATTTATAGAGAATTAATAAGAAAAAGTTAAAAATAACAAAAAGGATAAAAATATGTATTATCAAGCAATCGTAGCGTTTGACACCGGAAGTGTCGATACCAATGGAAACTCCAAGGTTAAAAAATTTAAATATGTTGTAGAATCAGAATCAGTTTTTGAGGCAAATAAAAGACTTGCTCATTATCTATCAGAGGATGCTAGAGACTCAGAAGTTATATCAGTAGTTAAAGCTCCGTATGAAGATATTTTACACCCCAAACTTACTCCTGATTATTATTAAAATATAATGATTAGGCGTCAAGTACCCCCAAGAAGTCAAAATCCGGAACATATAGATAACATGTTGGTGTTAAATTCCATCATCAATGTGGAAAACAATATTTTATATATTAATATAAATAAAAATGCTTCTCAGTCTATGTCAAATTGGTTTGTGGGTGAACTTATAGATTGTAGTATGCTTACTACTCAAAAGGAGGAGCGATTAAATAATGTAGCAAGAATCTTCGACTATACTAATAACCCACAAATTAAAAAAATAACGGTAATTCGGGACCCTGTTGATAGGTTGGTGTCCAGTTATTACGAAGTTAAAAACCATGTATCGAATGGTAAATTTGATAGGTGGGTAATGAAAGATGTCCCCAAAGCACAGGAGTGGTTACATAATAATGGATTTAATAGTTTTACCCAATATGGTGAATATGTTGCTTCAAAAGAAAAGCTCTTGCATTCGGGAGATGAAAACTCATCAAATAACTTTCTCATAAACCCACATCTAATGCAATGGATGAATACGGAGGAAAAACTAAAAAATCTAGAATGGTGTAATCCTAAATATAATGATAAAGAAAGTTTTAATTTACTAGTGGATAGTCTAATAAATTATAATTTTTACGATATACATTTATTTCCTCAATATGTATTTCTAATGGATAAAGGAATTGAGGACCTTTCTACATGTCATTACTTTTTATTTGAGAACTTGTCTAAGGATATAAAGTTTTATGTGGATTATTATAACCTTCCTTTGTCTTCTACTTTACCTAAAATTAATGTAAATAAAAATCTCGAAAAAGAAGAGCTTAAGTCAATTGTTTATAATGATAGTGCACTCACGGATAAGATTAACGAAATATATAAAATAGATAAAGAGCTTTATCTCTACGCTAAAAATACATCAACTCGCCTTACCCATTAACAAATTAAAAACTCTATATATTTATAATAAAAACAATATTATGCATTTTCTTAAAAACATGTTAAGTAGTGGAAGTAAAGTATCAAGTAAAAGAGTTGTGACATTTATATGTCTATTATTTATGATAATAGGGTATGTAGCTAATCTGTTCTGGGATTTTGAAGTATCATCCAATATGTTTGAATCTTTACAATGGATTGTAATGGCTGGATTAGGGTTTACGGCATCTGAAAATTTTGGTAATACACCACCACCAGAACCAGTAGAACCGGAAGACCCAACACCTTCACACACAACAGTAACTCATGAATATGACTACAATCATGATGATGAAGACATCTAAAAACAAAAAAACCACTTATTAAGTGGTTTTTTTATATCTATATATTTCTAATTATCTATCCTTGAGGAAGTAACTACCTAAAGCTCCGTTTGCTTTTGCCTTTGTTTTATAATAAGTACACTCACTATCACTACCTTTTTTACTTCGACCCCAACACTCACCTGTGTCATTAGAGATTACTACCCAACCTTTAGACCTTTTTTGGACACATCCATCTGCTGGACATTTACCAGTCTTTTTCTTTTTTGCTTCTTGAAGGGCTTTTAATTTCCTAAGTTGGTTTTTTCTAGTACTTTCGTTTACTCGGGACGCAGTTTTTCCCCCTTGTGCAATTCCCATCTTCAACTTTTTTAATATCTCTTCTACCGCAGTTTTTACCCAGTTAAATTCATCTCTAGTTACTAAATCCTCATTACCCGTTACTTGTTCGAACATTCCCATGCCGTCTGCAGTTGCATTAGGGTCGTCTACTACACTAATAGTTTCTTTACCTCCTATATTAACTTGGCTTTCAGTACCTTGTTCATCCAGTTCTAGTTCATCCTCTGATTCTATATCGTCATCTTCATATAAATCTTTATATTTGCTCGTAGGTAGAGCAATGCCCAGACCAAGTCCTTGTTGGTTACCAAAACCTAAAACAGCGTTTTGTTCACTAACTATTTTTTCGATACTCGTGATTAAGTCGTTTTCACTTACTGTTATGGTTTTTTTCTTTTTAGATTGTTTAGATTCTAATATAGTTCTTTTAACTATTCTTGCTAAGTCCTTTTCGGATAATTTGATTTTTTTCATAATTGGTTAACTACTTGAAATTTTGTTATTCTCTTATAAATATTAACTTTTTGATTAGAAGTAACTTTGATGTCGATGTAATACTGATTAGGAATCATATCGTCAGCATTCACAATAAAATAATTGTGATTAAAGGTTCTATTTACCTTTGACCAAGGTTGTGTTTCTACTTCGGTTGTGCCTTGTGCTACATATAACCTATACTCAATACCGTCAACTGCAACAGTGTGGTCCACCGTATAAGGAACTCTTACGGATACAAATACTTTTCTAGTTTCACCCTTAGCAATCTTTTCATCTTGTTTAATGCCGTCTACTGAATATCCGTATTCTTTGGGTACTCCATCTTCTGGACTCATCTGATAATAATCATCGGCAGCTAACACTGTAAAGTCATTAGTGATATTAGTAAGAGAGTTAGTATTAATCACTAAATTAGACCATTGGTCAGTAAAAATTGAAGGTGTGCCGTAAGTACTTCCTGTGATAGAAAAGTCTACATAGTAAACACCACAAGTGAGATTAGTAGCTGTCATAGAAGTGTAAACAACATCATCGCAATCATATATGGTGACAAACGGTAAGTTATCTAAGTTGGTTGGAGAACCTAAGGTGTTGGTATATAGGAATAACCTGTTAGTTTTATCTAAATAAAACCTATTTCTATCATCCCCTATATAATCATCATATTGGGTATCTAGGTAAGGTTCGTAAAATGTTTGAGTGTGACGAGTGAAAAATCCTACTGAATAACTCTCGGTTAAACCACTTAAATTCTCTAGTGTTCCAGTAAAAGCTACACCATAAGTTATGCCGGTGTTAGGGGTAGCTCCACTCAACCTATCATTTATTTCATTAGTCATATCAAATGAAATATTCGCATCTCCTTGGTCAAAACTTTGAGTGTCAATTACTGTATAAGTACTGTTATCTATATTATCATAAACACCAGGATTGGCCCACGCATTTAGTGTGGTAGCCGAAAACCATGTTGATGGTCTTGTAGAAAAAGTAGTCTCGTAATCCGGTTCAAACCTTGCTTCCTTTACACTATAATCATAACCAACACCTTCGTCCCATGTCATACCACTGCTTCTAAATAAAATAAGACTAAAAGAACTTGCTCTTCTAACCCCAGTTACTAATTTATCATTTAATAAGTCTTTATCAAAAGAAGAAGTATTAGTCATCCTCAAGGTGTGGGTAGTTCCAGTACCCCCAGAAAGGTTAACACATCCACTATTAACTTTACCAGATAATGTAGCCAAATCCAAATCAAATATAAATCTAGAGAAGTGACCACTATTATCATGAGTCCAACCTGTAGAACCATTACAAGTATCACTACTTAATGCAGTAAACTTACAAGGTGATGGAGCTTTTCCACCATAATAAATTTCCGTTACAGGATTTCTACCAGTGTTAGTATTACTTTTAGAAAGTAAGGTATTATTTTTAGAAAAGTAAGATTTAAAAAATGACATATAATTGTTTGTTATATAAATACTAGTTAATCCGTATATTGTGATTTAAAACAGTTTCATCAAAGCCATCTAATAACCCTCTTACTTCTGCTACGTCTGTTTTATCGTCCGTACCTTTGGTGTCTGGGCATGAACCCGGGCAGCTGTGGGTGTGACTTTCTAGAAAATCCATCATTTTACCTAAGAACTCTTTTAGTTTGTCTCCTCTAACACTAGGACTAGTTTTCTTTTCTACGTCGTCAATCAATTGGTATTGGTTTATTCCGTAGTTACCTTCTAACTGAATAGTAGAACCAGTACCTGTGGAAAGGTGAGAAAATAAAATTATTTTTTCTGCCCCTGCAGTTATAAATCCTTGTTGTTTATTTTCTTCTATATTAAACACTTTTTCTTTTTTGGTTTCTTCTTTTGTTGGAACATCATTTTTAGTATCCGAAAATGCCAAACCAAATCCCTCTCTTGTGGAATCACTACCCTTAAGTGTGACCGCGGTAACAAATTTGTTTATATTATCACAAATAGTGTTATAGTTTGCGTTAGTTACGGCCGCAAATGTTGATATAGAAGTTGTTTCGTCTGACCTTAGAAAGAATTGTCTTAATGTTGGTCCTGGCCTATAATATAAAGGATGAGGATTATTTTCCATAGATTGTTGTAAAGCGTCTGCTGTCATAGGGTTAAAATTAACCACTCTAGGGGTTTGTTCGCCCAGATAAGGTTGTAGAACCCTACTCCAGTTTTCTTTGTTAAAATCTTCTACAAAGTAGTTCATTTGGGTTTTTAATTGGGTGCTAGTCTTTCCAGTAAGAACAATTCTCATTAACTGATTAGAAGGTGTTAAACTAATATCATTATCTACAGTTAGTTTAGAAGCTTTTAAGGGTTGAGCGGTCCCATCAGTTGTTATATTGGGAAGTTTAAAAACATTAATAAACCCTGTATAAGGTATATCACTATTTAAATCTACTAGTTCAGGTGATGACACATCATATTCTATCATAATGCATACCGTAGGGTCTTCAGATGCTACTGTTTTGGTGTCTTCTTTTTCTTCAACTGTAACTGTGTTAGGGAAAGTAGAAAATTGCATAAAAGTCATTTTATCATTAACTTTCGGTTGGGACGGTTGTTGTGGTGGTGGGTGTTCTATAAATTTACCAGACCTGATTAAAATTTGTGGATACTGAAGTGGTAAGTTTTGTTGGTCTTTATTTATACTTTGTTCTTTTGGCCTGTCTGCTGGTTGAGGCAATTTATAAGACATTCCTAATATAATGTCTGTGTTCTTCCTACCAACTAAGGCAACATCATCCGGATTAGGAAATGACCCTACTGACTCTGGGTTAGGAGGACTAGTATTCGCAGATAAAATTGTACCTAAACTAGTGTGTAATCTACCCGTACGATAATTATCATTATATATTTTATGAGGTTGGCTTGTAAGTGGACCTATATATTCTTTATTTTCACTACCATTCTGAGGATTATAGTATATAATTTTAACTGCTTCACCAACCTTAGGTATAACATTTAAGCTAATAGGTAAAAAAGGTGCGTGAACAAACGGGTCTTTTACCCCCCATTTTTTATATAGTCCGTTCTTTATAGCGAGTTCAGTTTCACTCTGAATCTCACCAACAGGGTCAGTTAATTTACCTCCCCCTGCACTTGCACTTACATCATCCACACATCTAATTCTGCCAGCCAATAAAGGGTCATCATTATCAACACAAACTCCGAAAAACACAATAGGGTTATAATCTAGTCCCGAACCACGATGGTTTTTGTTAAAAATATTACTCATCTCCTAAACGTGTTTTAATTTCACTATTAAATTTATTATATTCCTTCTCTACCTTATCTAAATGATGAGTTAAGTTTATAATTAAGTTTTTAGTTTTATTAAACTCCTCATTCAATTTAGACATTTCCTCTAAAATTCTATTATTTGGTAAATCTTTATAATTTTTATTTTCCATTTTTATATTTTTTAACATGGGCATACTAGGGTTTTGGTAGGTGGCACCATTACCGCTCCTGGTGGCCCTGGTGCTGCTGTAGGATAAGTAGTACCATGACCAACTCCGTGTCTGGTAGTCTCATCATCTTGTGCTTGAAAAGCTGCAAACATAGACAATATCCATAAGTTAGGTGCACCACTTGGCATGTCCCCAGTCGGAACGCCCATCTCTTCTAATTTAAGTACATACTTTTGGAAAGTTCGTGTTGGATTTGTACCACTTCTAGCGGAAGCAGCAAATATTAAAAATTGTGGTGGTGGTGAAAAGGGCACATCTATCCCTGTCGCATCAATCAGTTTTAGTATTGTATCTAAAATTTCTTTACAATTTTTTGCATTTTGTAACGCATCAATAAATGGTAGTAGAAAAGCAATTAACCCTAATATTAACGCGGCTCTCTTACCTAATTTGGTCTCCAGTAGTTTTTTAGCAAATTCCAATAATACCTTAATAAGATATTGTTTTAAAATTTTCCACATTTCTTTAACTATTTCAGCTAAAATAGCTCTACATATCCGTATAAATAATCTTTTAAATATTTTTGCAAATTCTGCGGGGTTAGACGCTAGTAGTTGGTTTTCGTTAAGACACTTAGCTACAATAACTATAGGTAGAATTACTTTAGATGACATTATCGCTAACATCATTATTTGTGGAAGTTGTAGAATTAACTCTTCACAGAAGTGAATATTCCAATTCCAGTTTTTCTCTCTCCAGGTTGGGTCCGGCATTTTTGCAACTGAACCTTCTACCCCATTTTGTAGAATCATATCGAAGGCTTTGTAACCGTCGCCTCCTTGTTGTAAAGTAGCTATTATGTCGTCCGCCGCAGACTCAAAAGTGCCTAAATCTAACGGTATTTCTATATTATCACACGTCTCAAATTTCATAACACCTTTACTTTTTCTTTTAGCTCCATCATAAATTTCCTGGTCTTCTTGCATGGTAAAAGAAAAGAACGAATCATCATCAAATAATTCAGATAAATGACCAATACTATCAGTACTCGTAACTCCTAAGTCCATACCATCACACTCGGCCATTATCTTATTCATTAACCCAATTAATTTATTAACGCCTAATGCGTCCGCAAAATTAATAGGACCATCATTTCTAAATGAGATAGATAATCCAGCTAAAATTTCCAATAATGCACCTAAAAGATTAGGTAGTTCAAAAACTTTTATATTATCAAAATAGTCTCGTATAAGTTCCGCGAAGGTAAACCTGACTCCAAATCCGGGAGTTGATGGTGCTGCTGCTCCAACCCCTAACGCTGTTGTCTGACCTGCACCGACTGAAGTATGCCATGTAGAATTGTTATTAGATTTATAGTGTGGACTAATAACTAAAGAGTCAAAAGGTAAGTCGTACTTTATAGTAAAAAGAATTAATCCACTCGCTCCATAAACAGGATACCAAGAACCTGGATTTTCAATTAAATTCTTAAGGAATCTATTAACTGAAAACGGTGAAGTGCCGGGAGGATATCCTATGGCCCAATCATTTATTTCATAATAGAACTTGCCCACCCCTTCGTCCGGAGTTTCTTTAAGTTGTTTAAATAAGTCTATTTGGTCTACCCTAACTACTATATCAGTGGTAAGACCATCACCAACTACAGGAACTTCCATGTTAAGGTCACAATTAAATGCACGAAGAATTTCTTCTACTAACATGTCAGGAATCTTAGGCACAACTCTCTTAACACATTTTATAATAATATCTCTTAAAATTCTTCCATATTCTTCACCAACCACATTCTTTAAATGTCCCTCCATCTTTGGGTGTTTTTCAGACATCCAGCTCGTAGTAGAACCAGAAGAGGAATTTTTATCTTCCTTTCTTCTCTTTTTCTTTTCAGCTCTTCTAAACCCACGTTGTTGTGCACGTTCTGATTTTGGGGTCTTATTAGATTTTGCCTTTAATAATTTAATTAACCCAAGCAAGAAAGGTATAGGATTATCGGTTATATTTCCAACGGTTTGACCTAGGTCTCGGAATAGTTTTTTCCAAGCATCGGCATTCTGACGCTCCTTTTTTAATTGTACATCAAAATCAAGAGTAGCCATGATAGAATTTATCTTGCCAATTATGTTCTGTCTTTCATTTTGATTATCTAAAGCCATAAAGGAATGGTTTAATCGTTATTTTTATTGCCCAGAAGTTGGTTTAATTGTTCTCTAGTATCCTCATCTAATAGGTTGACAGTTGGTCCAGTGTCTACATTTTTTTGAAGTAAGGATGTTTGGATTTTAGAAAGACTTAGTTTTTTTTCTATTGCCGCGTCTATTATTTTCTGTTGTTCTTTTAATACGGGGCCAATTAATGTCATATCTGTGGCTTCTTTCATAAAAGCTATCATTTTATTTTGTATCCTAATAGCTGTAGTTCTTTGTTCCACAGCTTCATTATAGATTTCTTGTAAAAGAGAAAGTAAACTTTCTTGTGATAAATTTATATTTTTTTTCTTTGGTCTTGGCATACTAATAAATACCTCAGTTATGTGTTTCTAAAAGCCTCCGCCAAAGCAGTATAAATTATTTTATATCGTTTTAATGCAATTCTAATTTCCTTAGTGGTTAGACTGGTCATTTCTCGTAGTTGGTATAAAATTACGTTCTTATTAAATTTATTACCGTCGCCCGCAATGAAGATTTCCTCAAAATTCTCGAAAATCTCTATTAAGGAAACACCAATCTTGGCCTCATTATCCGTTAATTTATTTTCAGCCATAAAGTTTTTAATCTCTACTAGAAGCTTTTTAATTAATCGGGCAATATCTGGTTCTTCATTATATATTTCGTAGGATAGATTAGTTTTTCCATTAAACCATCTTTCGTCACCCCTTTCTATAGAAGGAGCAATATCTTCGTAACTTATTTTACGGTTACGTTCTTTTTGGTCTTTCATTATTTGGCCCATCAAGTAGTTTTTACAAATGGTACCAAAATAGGAGTAAGCTTTTTTTCCTTTTTCTGGTTTAAATTTATCACATTTAGTTATTAAAAATGATAAAGTATCAGCGTGAATATCTTCATACTCCATTTGGAGTCTATAAAGCTTATACCGTCTAATAATACTCTCAATCATTTTGTTAAGAGCGAATCTTAAGTGTTCATTGTATATAGCGTTTTTTTCAGTATAAGTGCTAGCTGTTAAAAAATTTCTAACAGCTTCTTCTTGTACTGGACCAAAATATTGTTTCTGTTTTGGTTTCCTCCCCTTTCTTTTAGGTTCTTCTACTGGGGTTACGACCGCTTCCGATATTGTTACTATCGTTTCACTATTACCTGTTCCACCATCTGATAAACTAGACATATACTATTAATTTTCATAAATAATCTCCCTGTCATATGTGAAAAAATATTCTTTCTTTGCGGCTTCTACCCAGAATTGTCCTTCGTTCGGGTCGAGTTTGTCTTGGGGGTTGTTTTTATAATTCCAGAATAAAGAAAATTCTCTCATGTTTGCATGTTTATAACCAATTTTAGGAATTGTCATAATCTGTACATCATTATAAGTAGCTCTAAGTAAAAATTCATAACCAAAGGTTAATCTAAAGTTTGGTTTAAACCCTCCTATATCTTCAAAAGCTTCTTTTTTATATATCGCTCCTGAGATTTGGAAATTTTGGTAATTTAACAGTGTATTGTTGTCTAGGAATCCTAGTTTTTCAGAAAACTTCATTGCCCATAACGCTTCATTAGTAAACCCAAGAAATGTATTATCTACATTTACATCCACTACTAGTGGAAGAAAAATATCCACTTCATTGTATTCTTTTACGTACACGTCAAAATTCTTAAACCAATTACGTGAATATTCATCGTCAAATTCTAAAATAGAGAACCAGTTATTAGTACAATTCTCAACCCCTAAATTAATTTGGGAACAAAAATCTACTTTTTCTTTATTTTCTATTAATTTAATAGTTAAGTCTTTTGGGCATGTAAATTTATCCTCACCCATTTCTTCACCTGATTTCCATTTAGTTAACCAATCTTTTATTTCTTTGGTTGAGCTGTATACGATGATGAGTTCATCTATAGGTCTAACTTGGATTTCTAAACTTTGAATTGCTCTATTAAAGTACGGTTCAAAATTTTTAGAAACTTCGATTATAGGTAGAATTACTGTTATATCTTTTTTCATAATTTTTTTAATTTTGTTCTGCTCCCACAGGGGTTAATTTTTCTAAGTTTATTCTAACTTCTTGTGTTTTTCTTTCATTTATACTCTTGAATAGGTCAGAAACCGACGATTCAAACGATTCGTAGGTGTAGTCTTTAATGGTATTCTCCATCGCTTCGTATAGTTGGTTTGGTACTTCATCTTCTAACCATTTATTAACAAAAGACCCTAGGATATCTACTATCTTGTTAAATTCATAAGTCCATATTCCGTTTTCATCAGTCATCCACTCCGGTTTTAAGTTAGGAACTTTACCGATAATTGGTACACCGCATTTCATAGCTTCTAATGGAAAGGTGCCCCAACCACTAATATCATCCACCCATACAGCTGTACATGTTTGGGAAAGGTCATTAGCAAATTTTTCACGTGATAAATTTCTTAAATCTTTAAATGTAATCCATTTGTATTGTGGAAATTTAAGATAAAATGATTTAATTATTTTCATAGTGTCTCTTGGGTCTCTGGTGTGGATGGAGATTAGAGGTGGTTGTGGTTTAGATGACTTTTTAAAATAATCTGGAATGTATAGTTTTACTGTTTCCATTTGTACGGTTGGCATCAAAGAATTAATCATCTCTTTTTGTGCATCGGAAGTAGTGATACCCCGATGTACATTATATACTGGCCATGTCATTCCTGGTGGTAGTGTTTCTAAGATATAGTCGTAACTTTGACACATTACCATTCTTTCACATGGCATTGTTTTTATCTGGTCTAGAACATGACCGAATACTTCTGGAACTATTACCAAATCAGATATCTCTACTTTCACGTCTTTGGATTCTATACTTGAATGAGGTATTTCGCTAAATTCTTTACCTAGCCACGACTCTACACTTTGGTAGTCTTCTTTTTCATGCATGATAGACGCGTTGTATCCTAGATTAATAAGGCACTTTACGATTTCATAGTTATAGGCGATGGACGCTTTCGCTATCCCCTTAGTGTCCATAGTCAAGAAGAAAATTCTTGATTTTTTGTTTCTTAATTTATCTAACGCGTCGGTTAGATTAATGATTTTGTCTTGATTCATTTTATTTGCATTTTTTTAAAATATTATACTCGATTAAAGTGTTAAGTGCAAGTCTAAAAGGTAATGTGGTTTTATTCAAGCCTAAATGGCCTAATTTATCATCCACTTCTTCCGCGTACCCTAAAGCTACATCTAACATTAGTTTAAAAAACTCAAATTTAGGGAGATTTAGTGTTGTCTCCTCTTCTTTGGTTTTTTCTACCATTTGTACCTGGTTTAGAAAATTATCTACATCTAAATACACGTACTCACCTCCAATTTTAAGTTGGAAGTCTCTTAGCTCATTTTGTTTATTTTTTTTCATCACTTACTAGTATGTCTAGATTTAAAATATCTTTAATTTTTTTAAACTTTACGTCCACTAATTTAAAACTTCTATTAGAGACTAAAATTTTATTATCTGGTTTATGTTTAATTATTTTTTCATCATTAGTGATAATAACATCAAAATCCTCCCATATCTTTTTTTTCTCTTTTTGTTTTATAAATCGGACATTTTTAGTTTGGGAGCCGAATTTAGCTAAAAACCAATAAGTAGCGGGAATAGCTCTTCCTACTTCGTCAGAAATTAAGGTAATTATTAAATCGTTACGTCTTAAACTTAATTCATTAAGGCCTCTTATAAAATTAGGAGACTTTTCTTTTGAGTGTCCGTAAATCTCCATAGGAGCCTCCTCAAATAAAAAATCCAATAACATGTCCTCGTCTTCAAAATCTAATTTTTTTAATATATTTTTTTCTGTGAGTGAGCCCTTAATTTTAGATTCATAGTATTTTTCGTGGACCACCTTAACTTTTGTAAGTAAGTCTCGAACTATCCCATTCATACTGATTGCAATTTTCATAAATAAAAGGTAATTATTCGAATCAAGATTGTAAAGAATCAAAAACCCTTTCTATTTTTGCTATTAAAGGATTTCTTACAACGTCGGACTTATTAAATTGTACACAACCTATTTCCTCAATATGTTTAAAATGGTCCATTAAAAAAGTTAACCCATTTCCCCCTTTAGAATCTTGTTGTCTTTCGTCCCCTAAAAACACCATTTTAGAGTCTTTCCCTAATCTAGTCATAATTGTTCTTATATTTTCTTGGGATATATTTTGAGCTTCGTCTATAATGATAATTGACCTGTCTAAATTAATACCTCTCATATACGCAATGGGTAGTTCCTCTATAGTTTTTAATTCCCGTAATCTAGATGTAATAGCCTGACCCACCAACTTTTCAAAATTATGCACAAAAGAGAACATAAATGGTTCCATCTTCTCTCTTAGACCGCCCTTTAAAAAGCCTATTTCTTCATTTTTTAATGTGGTTACCGATTTAACAATTACAATTTTTTTATATCGTCTGTAACGTTTTATTAATTTTAAAGCTTCCGCACAAGCAAGATAAGTTTTGCCAGTTCCAGCTGGGCCAGAACAAATAGTAACTTCTTTTTCTTTAATAGTGTTAACTAAGGATTTTTGATTTTCTGTTTTACATTTGACATTGACTGTCATGGTATCGGTTATCTTCGTCTCCTCAGTATTATTTTGATAAATCCATTCTTCTACTTTAGCTTTTTCTTCTCTTGATATTTTATTGGTTCTTTTACCCATTTTTATATTTTTTTATAACCCCCACACCTCTTTTTTGTACTATATGGGTGGACCCTTCATTTGCAAAAATTATAGACTCTTCTATAGAGGACGTTTTTAGATAGTGTGTTACAAGACACGCAATAAAGGTGTCACCTGCACCACATAAGTCCTTAACCTCTACGGTAGGAACTCCATAGTTTTTTCCTAAATATTCACATCCTTTTTCACCTAAGGTTATTATTAGTTTTTTTATTAAATTAGTAGTTATGTAGTTTAAGGAAGCTTTATATTCGTAATTATTAATCTTTATAAACTTAGAATTTTCAGCCCAATACCCTAATATTTTTTTAGTGTCTAAGAAAACTTTAGGGTGTAATTTACATATTTTAGAAATTTTATCTTTAGGTAGAAAACCTTTATCGTAATCAGAAATTATAATAGCGTCATACTTGTCAATACCCTCTAATAATGTGTCATCACAAACACCGTAAGTCTCATCATTCTTATCTACTCGTAAAAACATTTGGTTTGTTTTTTCATCCACAAACCTCTCCTTCTCTATTTCTTCCCAATTAGTGTTAGTGATGATATCTACAGGTATCCCTAAGGATTTGACATTATTGTATACATTCATCGCCATTCCTCCGTTAACTATTGTTTTGTATGGTTGAAAAACTGGTACGGGAGCTTCTGGAGCTAACCTATAAGATTTACCATACTGGTAAACATCTTTACACGATTCACCTATAACTAATATTTTCATCTTTGGCTATCTCCTTTTAATACTCTATATGAATCCTCAACCTTATCTGGTGTGGACACCTCAAATATAATACTATCTTCTAATGCTTTTAATTGATGTGCTATTCCTTGGTATATAGTTACTACATCACATCTACCAAGTTTTTGAGTGTGAGTATCTGCTGTTTCGGGGTCTATCCAAGTAAATGTAAATGAACCTTCTTGGACGTACCATGTCTCATACTTACCAACATGGTAGTGCATAGAGAACTTCTTCCCTTTTTCAAACACCAATAATTTACCACAATAATCATCATTATTAGCTATGTGGATTTCTCTACCCCATCCTTTTGATACAACTTTGCCACTTGTTATTTTTGGTCTTTTTTCCATTCTAAAATATTTGTTGTTGAGTACTTGTTCATTCGTTCAAAAAATCTAACATGTTGTGCGTGCTCTTCCCCTACTACAGTTTTATTGGTCCAATCGGACCCTATAATTAATATAAAAGGTTTAACTTCTTTTATCAAGTTATTCAACCCATCAGTTGTGTCAAAAACCATAACCTCGTCAATGTATTTAATAGACTCTAATATGAATTTTCTATCCTTGAGGGTGGTGAATGGTCTGTCTAGTCCTTTATCACGGGATACTTTTTCGTCTGAATCTATACCTACTAATAATTTAGTACCCAGGGATTTCGCGTGCTTAAATAGTTCAATATGTCCCCTATGTAATATATCAAAACACCCGTTTGTCCAAACTATTTTTTCTTCCATGATATCTCCCAATCTTTAAATTCTACCCCCAAACAATCAATCTTATAATCTTTTCTACCACCAACCTTCTCTTGTATTATATTTTTAGCAGTATTTCTAATACCATTCAATCCATGGGTTAATTCAAGATTATTTCCATCTTTTATCCCTTTACGATAATTTGCTTCATTATGCCATATATGTAAATTTATTTGAGATAAGACAATGACAGCTCTAATGAGTTCTGAATCAACACCATCCAAATCAATATCATGCATAATATCTTGTATTTCTTTTGCGTATTCCTCTTTATGTTCTGGAATGAACACTTCTTTTAATTGTATTATTGATAACCTATCTATTAATTCTGATAGGGTAGGTAAATATTTTTTTTTCATAATTTAAATTCTATTTTTGATGTCTTTATAAACAATTCTTAATCCTTTTTCTAGAGAAGTTGTGGCGGACCAATTTAGTACAGCAAGAGCTTTTTTACAATCACACCATTGACCCCAAATTAAAGTTTTCTTAGATGTATCATACTCAATATCGATATTTTTATTAGAAATATCAATTATTGTTTTAGCGATAGTTGAAATAGAGACCCTTTCTTCTTTCCCTACATTTAAAGGGCCAACCAATCTACAATCTTTATTTTTTTCAATCATTAAATTTATACATTCTAAAGCATCATCAATATAACAATAAGACCTTGTTTCCTCACCAGTACCCCACACATTAAAAGGGATTGTTGGGTATTTTATTGCACGATGACTAAATACTGGAATAACAGACCCAGTTTCTAGATTATAATCTTGATTAGGACCATAGATACCTATAAAACGAGCAATAGAGGCATTTAAAAAATCATATTCTTTAACAGCTGCTTCTATAGCTTTTTCTCCTATTAATTTTGCCCACCCATAAGATAATTCAGGGTCAGCAGGATAAGCTTCGTTTTCTAAAATTTTAGGAGAATCTTTTACAGTCTGTAATGATTTAGGGTAGATGTGTGCACTGGACGCATAAAAATAATTTTTAATTTCATATGATATTACCGCTTTTAATACATTAGAATCTATACTCAGATTAGAAGACATTACTTCATACGGTTTAGAAACATAGGTACCGATACCCCCCACTTTTGAAGCTAAATGAATTACACATTCTTTATTTTTAAAGAATTTATGAATTTGACTATATTTTCTTAAATCTTTTTTAAAAAAATTAATTTTAGAAATTACCCCCTCTAGAAATATTAAATTACCCCGTTCTAAGTTGTCAATAACAGTTACCTTATGACCCTCATTAACTAATTTTTTTACTAAATGAGACCCAATAAATCCCGCACCACCTGTAACTAATATTTCCATTATTTTTTCTTTTCTATTAATAAATGATATTGTGGAAAATATAAGTAATCAATATCCGTACCTAAAAAACATTTAATTGCATCTTCGGGTGTTTCAACTATAGGTTCTCTATCGTTGAAACTAGTATTAAGTAAAATAGGAACTCCTGATTCTTTTTGCCATATTTTAAGAAAGTTATAATACCATTTGTTTATATCTTCAGAAACAGTTTGAAGTCTGCCTGTACCATCTAAATGTACGACTGCGGGCACTTTATCTCGTTTATCTTTTTTGAAGGGAACAACCACCCCCATATATGGAGAATCCACAAAACGCTCAAACCATTCTTCTGTTTCTTCTCTTATTATTGATGGAGCAAAAGGTCTAAACCATTGTCTATGTTTTACTTTTTCATTTATTAGGTCTTTCATCTCCTCACTTCTGGGGTCTGCTAGGATACTTCTATTACCCAGAGCTCTTCTACCTGATTCAGATTTTCCATTAAATACAGAAATGATATTATTTTTAGCTAATAATTTAACTACCTCTTCATCGTTTTTGATTTCTATCGTTATCTTATCTTTAAATTTCTCTAAATCTTCTTTTACTCTCTCTTCACTATAATTAATCCCCAGATATGGTTTAAAATATTCTTCGTTAGTTAGTTTGGGGTTATCCATAATATGGTGATAAACATATTGAGCTGAACCTATAGCAAGCCCACCATCATAAGGCACTATCGGGATGAAAATATCCTCTAGTTGTGGAAACCATTCTAAAACTTTACCCATGGTTACACTATTAAGAGCTACTCCGCCGGTAAAACATATATACTTATCATCTTCTTTTATATGGAGCCCTATTAATTCTTTAATAACCTTTTCTGTTGCTTTTTGTAATCCTTTTGCTACATTATATTTGTTATTTTCTTTTTCTTTTAGATACTTTTTAATGTGGGGCATGTGTACCGTCTGAAATGTGCCAGGGTTGAGGAAAGAACCGTAAAATTCATTCATAAAAGCCGCTTCTTCCCCTATTGCGGCCATTGCCATAATAGTGCCCGACTGATTTCCCTTAGGTGGTCCAGAAGACAACCCAAATAAAGGACCTAAAGAATCATGCCAAATACCTCCTACATTTACCGCCTCAACAGGGAATATTTTTACATCATGTATTTTATTTTTCACCCCCCTAAAAACACTAACTGAGCTCACATGAGAGTTTTTCTTGTCAAAATACTTTGCCTGGAGTAAAACATTTTTCCAGTTGGGTTCGGGGTTATTGTTGAAGTCCCAACCACCAGCGTCTAGAGATATTATTAGTGAATTATCAAAACGACTAGAGTAGTGTGCGTGAGCCGCATGAGATTTATGATGACCAATTTCGTGATACTTACCTCCACCTTCTTTTGTCATTATTATCATTTCATCAAATAAATTAACATCTCCCAAATCCCTCACACCAGGAGCGTGATGACAATGAGAAAAGGTATGGACCTTATCTTTTAGGTTAGGATTCCTATCGAAAAAAAACTTTAAACCATCGCCGTTACCTTCTTTTATTCTAGTGATTCTTTCTAATTCTTCATGAACTACTGGCACTCCATCTTCTAAAATACAGTAAGAACAATCATGTCCA
>Ga0098044_1000282_pt1 | contig 27131 bp, 17 predicted proteins | sample 10_taG_FD_75053 | JGI IMG/M metagenome (GOLD analysis project Ga0098044, IMG submission 75053) | Marine viral communities from the Subarctic Pacific Ocean - 10_ETSP_OMZ_AT15264 metaG | ecosystem: Environmental > Aquatic > Marine > Oceanic | place: Pacific Ocean | collected 2015-01-16 | reverse complement strand
TCCCATGCGTCTTTGCATGACTGTTTAATTTCTATAAGATACTCAGGGCACTCAACTCCCGGTGACGGGCCCGTGACGATAAGGCAATCATCGGTTGTACCAACGATGGTATTGCACGAAACTTCAGCATCTATTATGTGCCCACAACTGCCATCGGCAGTGACCTGTATCCCAGACCCTGCAGTGATTGTGGTGCCCGGCACAGTGATTTCTACATTATGTGATGAACAGTCTACAGAGGCACAGCCCACGGTTGAGAAAGTAATATCATCTCCGTTTTCCACCGGATAGCCACACAGACTCCAGCTAGGATTTTCCCAGTTGGTTTTGCAGCCACCGCTAATCGAAATGTCATAGTTAATACAATCACCCAAATTTGTTTCAACAAGCACGAGACAGTCGTCAGAAACCGAAACGGTATTATGACACGTAGGTTTAGCATCTATTGTATATTCACATTCGTCCTTAGTAATCTGTATCCCAGTCCCTTCAACGAGTGTCGTTTCACATCCTGTAAAACTAACCGTATACTCAACACAACCTTCGTCCACGCCTGTTTCAACCGATATTCCAGTCCCTGCAACAACTACTGGATCACAACCAGTGCCTATCCCTGTAGCGTCAAGGTAATATACACAATCAGCAGACGCAGTTAACTGTAAACCACTCCTAGGAATAATATCAGCGAACCTATTGCCGCCAAATCTCAAATCGTTATCAACTATATATGCGTTGGGTGTACCACCATCTACAGTCACATCGAAACCGTGCTCAAAAGTTATTAACTCTAATTTTTCAGGACCCCAAGCTGGCCCCAAACTACAGCTGGGGTTCGCAGCTATTTTTACCCCACTATCACACGATTCAATCGTAAAGCTACAGTCCCCATTGTCCTTAGCCTTCAGCCCAGAACCTACATTTAAATGATTGAAATATGTTTTTGCTATATCCTCAGATCCGGGACATCTGCCATCTCCAGACGAAGATATGTAGTGCATAGCATTTACAGCATAGTTTCCATATCCCTCATTGACAACTCCAAGACCACTGCCAAACGTTATACAGCCCGTGACGTATTGACAAGTTGAAACACTGGGAGAATAACCGCAGCCGGAGCCGTCTCGTATCTTTACTCCAGAGCCCGAAGAGACTCCCCCGCTTGCTGCTAGTGGATAATAGGTGCAATCTTTAGTATCATAAAAGGCAAAAAAGGACTTTCCACTTTCAATATTTGCATTCCAACTAGGATTTGTCACTGTAATCTTTGGCTCTTCTACTTCAGTTCCATCAGATTTGTATACTTTTTCTATATTTAGAGGTTGTGCTTCTCCGCTATTGCCAGCTGGAACGCCGTCAGATTCTGTCGCCTTAGCCTGAATAATTCTAAACGTACTCGGAACTGTCCATACTTTTCTAGTCCTGTCATATCTCAAGTCAACAGGAGCAACAGGCCAAGTTTCTCTTTTCTCAGTCCATTTGTCTAAAAATTCATCCTTAAGTTGCGAGCTTACGAACTCTCCTCCCCTAGCGGCGTCTTCATCATCCTGTTCATTTGGTATTGGCTTACCATTAAGGTCATATCCCCATCCTTGAATTATTAAAGGACCCCTTAAGGCCATCGGTCTTAGATCTGATGGAACGGACCCTCTGTTTATTAGGTTTTGGTCGCTGCTCGCTCCACCATTAAATAATATTGTCCCATCATAATGAGTTGCGGTGCCGTGAGCTAAGGCACCGACACCCATAAAAGGGTTGAGATAGGAAATATTAATAATCGGCGGAGTCCAATCATCTATAGGAGGGTCTACTTGATTAGACTGCGACTTAACACATCCCTCACCGGCACTCGTTGGCATTGTGGGAAGCCTAGTTGAAGAACCATTTATTTGAAATGGGGTTATTATGGCGTCCCAGCTTGCTCCCCCTTGGTTAGTAAAATTTGCAGTAGGGGAATACATAATCTCCTGAGGAGTCGCTGTAACGCATGTCGCAGCATGAAGAGAAGGACTGCCGGATTGGGTTACATTTAGTTCTCCTACCGCTAAAAGCTTAGCGCCCGCCAAACTCTGCTTACTTTGGTTATTATAGCTAGTTATGCCTCGCGAGGTCATTTTTATCTCCTACTGTTTCTTGCAAGTTGAGTATACGTCCTCATAAAAGCCTGTTTCCTTGCCATCTTAGCGAGTCTCACCCTATTCTTTGCCGCAGTCTTAAGTCTTTCTGTATTCAGCTTGGTCATCCTTCCAAAAGAAGGGGTGAAGGTACTTAATTCATAAGTGGTCGTTACTCCTCCCTCTGCTATATTCACAGCTATACTTGTTATATTGGGACCGAACGTTCCAACGGCCTGTGCAACATCTAAATACAGATAGTTCTGAACGCCTGTACTTCCGTTTGCCCCAGTGACCGACCAAGGAAAATTAGTTTTCGACAATGTCTTATAAAGGACTTCTGTAGACCTAAGCTCAGAACCTATTCTGTGTTCTGGATATCCGGGCCAAGTAACAGAGCCTCTTTCCCCCACCTGCATAAAGGTAAGTCCTTCCTTGCTCTGGGTGTCTGCTACAAGGTTCATAATTGTAGTTCCTCCATAACTCCAAGGAGATAAACTATCGTCCGGCTTCATATTGACAGGTCCGGGAGGACCAACATACCCAAAGGCTCCATATTTATTATAATTGCTTCTGATAGGAACAGCGATGGTGGATGGATATACTCTCTTGAGTGACATGGGTAATGCAACGTCTGCTCCTATTCCCATACTCAGCTGCCCTAGAACGGGCTCTATATCTGTATTGCTAAAACTACGTATTGAGAACGCTGTTCCAGCCATGAAGCTTTCCGTTCCAACCTCTTGAGTCTTATACTCAGCAATCGTAGAAAAGTTTACTATTGCGTATACTGCGCCGCTCTTTATTATTGGCTCCGACTCTGCTGTCGCTGACAGGTAAATACTAGAGCCATCAGTTATTGCCCCTCCTGCATCTCTCACATATGCTGTTGATGCAGAATGCTTGATTCCACCAGTTATCATTCCTTCTTCTGTAGTGAAGACATCTAAATATGCACTAGGTTTTGTTAAGCCTAGCCAGCTTCCCCCATCTTCTACCCAAGCTTCTGAAACTGGGAGAGCTTGAAAAAAATTAGTTTGAGACTCATTGTTAAAATAATAACTGACACCCAAAGGAACAAGCGCTTTCCTTCCGTAGTATTCGTCTGCGAATTTAGAGATAAAGGCATGCACCTTCTTGGCATCTGCGACGTCAGCCGCATTAAATTCAAAATTTCCTAGTTGAGGCATCATTGCTCCAAGTTGACCATTCCCTTTGGCTCCGTCGTCCGCATTGCCTAAAAAACCGTCTATTTCGATAGTTCTCCTAAATCCTCGGGCTGCTGCCCACTGACCAGTAACAGTCCCTGAACCACTGTTGTATGACTGTATAAAGTTCTGCCAAGATGCAAATCCTGCAATAGCGCATCGCATCTCTGCCTCTGTAACGTATATGAAATCAGACGCTAGAGGTGTTGCTATGGTCGTATTAAGTTCTCTAACATCAACATTAACACGGTACATTGTTCCAAGAATTCCTGCTGGGTCGGCAAAGGTATCCCATTCATGTAGGTTTCCTTCTGTGTCCTTACCCCAATACGGCTCATAGGTTCCCGTTTCAACAAAGTACTGCTTGCTGGCACCATATGCGAAAGATTGAGTAGCTTCATTTCTAAGCTCTCTACCTATGTTCTTGGATATTACGCCTGTCCTACTATCAATAAATTCTTGTATTCGGCCCAATGTTGGCTGAAGTCTTCTCTGTTGTGTTTTAACTTTAATTACTTTTTCACCCATAGAAGTAATGAATAGCTCTATATAGAAATCACATCCAGCATCTTCACAAACCTGACTTATGATTTCAAGCAAGGACATTTGGGGAGCCTGAAGCCTATAGTACTCTGCCTTAAAGGGTATGTCATGTAAATCGACATAGTATGTAGTCACCCATCCGTGCTCTCCTCCAAAATCGGTCATAACCCTATTATCAGTGAAAGTATCAGTTCCTTTTATTAAGCCAAACTTCTCTGACTTGCTGCTCCAGTTGTGACTTCTGTATATAACCCCTCCTTTGGGGCCATAGATATTGCCAGCTAAAGAACTTTGACTACTAAGTAGGCTAGAGCCTGCAAACTTTATATATCCCCACGGAACACCTACTTCATTAACGTCAGATACTCCAAAGCCAAAACTTTCTAAAAATCCAAAAGGGTTTATAACATTATATATTGGCCCTACAGAGCCATTAAATTCATTTATAATGACTTGCGTATTTTCTAATAAGAATCTAGGGTCAGATATATTTACGGTATACTGATTAAGACCAGCTGTGTCATCCTTCTTTGTCCACCCCTGAACTACTCCTGCGAATTCAAAGGTGCCGACTCTAAAATAGACAGGAGCCCCTAGCGACGGCTGATAAGCTTCAAATCCCGGATCTGCCTTTGTCCAAACACCTTCATGTCCCGGCTTGTCATAATAAACCTTTTGACCTGCACAAGGGTCTTCTACAAGCTCTACAGTAAGATTAGTAACCTGCTCATTCCAACCAATAGTGCAGCCAAAAGATTTGACACTACATCCCAGAAAGACCGTCTGTTTAAACGGTCCTACTATATTTTCCCCATAATTACAAACAGCAGCCATTAATTATCTCCTAAGGTGGGCAAGAAGTATAAATCCAACTCGCCTGCCTAGTATATTTTCCTGTTTTAACATCAAAAGTTTCGTTGTCAGTAGTCCTGAACACTGTATTGCCAGCTCCAGTTATTCCTGCTTCTAAACCATTCACTACAGCGTCATATTGAGCAGTAGGAGCAGCATCAAAATAATTGTCTCCAGTAGCACATCCTGTTGGTGGAACAACCGCCGCAGAGATACTCAGATCTTGAGTATAAGCAGTTTTTGTTCCTATGTCCTGCAGTATTGGGCCAGCTGCTCTTCCTAAAACAGTAATTACAGCATGAACGTCTGTAGGTCTATTCTTAGTTACATTAATAGTTTCCGATATAACGCCAGTAACACAATGTTTAGGCCTGTTATTAAAGGAGAGGTTATAACTAACTGTTCCCTCTTCTATATTATAGCCATAAGCTTCAGAAAGTGGGCTCGTATTAAATGGAGTTCCTGATACTCCTGTAAGTGTTCCTGCTATGGCTCCACTATAAGCCATCCCTGCTCTAGTAGCAAATATCCCACTATCAAGACAAAATTTAGTATAGCTTCTAGCAATGTCAAAACTTCCACTATCATGAACAAGTGTAAAGGAACCATCCATTAGAGAATAGCTAGGATACCCATTAACTACTCCATCCATAGAAATATTGGCTATGCCGTCTTGGTTATTTTTTTCTACATTTAAATTGAATGTATCATTGACAGGGTAATCTCCTAGAGGAACGAATCCACTAGCAGGGCCATTCGTTATACCAGAAGGTAGGTCGCTTATGCCCGCATTAGGCATCCCCGTGGCAACAGCAATGAAGGTGTCATCAACAGAAAAAGAAGCTGCCGTTTCATCTTGAGACACTGAACGTTCCGTTAGATATGTTTTATATCCATAATTTAAACCAGTCCCGAGACTAAGCAAGTGATTTACTTCGACATTATTTAATTCTGTGGTAGCAACACCAGTGACATAGTTTATTGCATTAGTAAGTCCAGAGACGCACAAGGGTGTTCCCCCGAGCTCTCCTGTAGAGATAGTCTGCCCAACAGCACTAACGCTTCTACTTATTTCAAGTACTGGAGGAAACTCTACCCCGTAATATTTCTTAGGTTTATTAATATAGGAAAATGAGTAATTTGTTTGGGCATCTTCTAGATTCAGTCCTTCGCCTAAGTAATCATCTGTTCCGCTTAAACTGGAGGCGGCAAATCCTAAAGAAATTGAATAGTCGGCCCTTTTGGTATAATAGTCAGGACTAGAAATACTAATAGAGTTTACAAGGGGTCTACCAGATATAACAGTTCCCGAACAGGATTCTCCTAAGAACTCAGCAATGAATTCTTTATAATTACCAGTAAAGGCTGAATGTAGATCTTCTTGAGACCTAAAGAGATTAACTGCCCCTCCTGAGCCAGTAGCTTCAGGTATAAGGGTTCCCTCAAGGCTTATTGTATAAACACCACCAATTATATCACCATTATTTTTAATAGCATAGGTTTCTCTTTCATAAGAAACATTTGGTGCGGGCTTAAATACATAATCCCCGTATGTTACATTTACTCCAGTTATTGCCATTTTTTATTTCCTAACTTAAAGTTCCCGGCGTTGCTGTTGCAGACGGTTTTAATGTATCGGCATTAAACTGACTGTTACCGTTACCAACCGCAGCATTGCCAGCTGAATTTTTGACTGCCTCAGTGACTATTTCTTTAATCTTTGGTATTAAACTTCCTGAGTCTAATTTAACTTCAACAGGTTCTGTGATTCTTATCTCTATCCCTCCGCTTACCCCGTTAAGTGCTGTAGCTAGGTTATTCATTGCGGTAATGGCGTCAGGCCCCATAATACCTCCAGCAGCTCCCGGTGCTCCACCTGCCCCCGGAATTCCACCAGCTGCGATGCTCGCTGGGTCTTGGTATGCCGAAGATGCTAAGGTATTAGCTTGGTTTCTGGTTGGGTAGATCGGTAATCCACCAGCTTCTTGAGGTGCTAGAGGCCCACCAGTAGGAGTGTCGAGTCGGAGATTGGAGAGAGGAGCCTCTGGACCTACGTTATATACTGATGGATGACGCGGCGAAGGGCGGCCGATGTCCGTGTTATTTAAAGCTGCCCATTCTGCCTCAGATCTTCCGGGTGGCTTTCCACCAGCTCCTCCCGGAGGATTCTTCAGCAACACATCCGGTCTCTTTCCGTCCGGTCCCGCAGGAGCCTCATAGCCAGCTATCTCGCCTCCAGCAGGCATGGCTCCACCACCACCACCTCCACCACCGAGCAAGCCCCAAAGATTTCTAAATGACGGTTTGTTCTTTGCCTCCTCTTCAGCAGCCTTATCAGCAGCTCTTTTCTCGGCTCTTTTTGCTTCTAATTCTTTAACCTTTGCTTCTACATTCTTATCTATAGGCAATTTCGATCTACCTTGCTCATATGATTTTCTAGCTTGTGGTGTCAGGCCCTCTAGGGCTTCTTGCTTGAGCCTTCTCTTATCTACTTCTTTTTGAGCCTTCTCCTTGGCTTCCTCTGGACTCAGGCCACCTTGTGTAAATTGCTCTTGTAATGCATCCCTAGCTTTATCGTCGTATAAGCGATCAGGGCGGTTCTTCTCAGCAATGTCTGCTTTTATTTTTGCTCGTTTTTCAGCTCCTCTGTCCGCAGCACTTTTGTATGGCGTTTTTTCTGGCTTCGGCTTGGCCTTGAACTTGTCTTTAGCATCTTGCAAGGCTTTATTTTTAGCCTCTTGTTGTTTTTGCCTTATTGCAGAACTCACTTGTTCATCTGTTATGTTTTCAGCGGTAACGTCTGGTAGATTAAATGATGATTGGCTACGTAAGTATTCTGCAGCCTTTTCTTTAGTGCTCATTTGAACCCTTGCTGTTGTTGCTGCTGACCTATCTGCGGCTTCTTTGTCTAAAGCGGCTCGTCGGGCTTCTGGAGGAACTGCTGCATCAACCACTTTTGATCGCTCGGTCCTCTCCTCTGCAGTTATAAACTTATTGCCAAGGAAACTCGAACCTTCTATCTCTGCAAACTGCTTGTCATATTCCTCTTGACTCATTTGAGGTGAAAGAGAGCCTCCGAAACCTCTAGTTCGGTTCTCCTCTTTCCCGGCCCCTTGTTCTTGGAACTTCTTAAACAGAGCATTCTGTCGTTTTATTCTCTCTGCTGAATTTGCCTTAAGAAGCCTTAGATCTTTGCCTTTTTGACTGAAGTCCAGTGACGTCTTACCTTCTCCCCCAAGACCTAAAACATCAAATGTCAAATCGTCATCAGACATTCCTCTGCCGAACTTTCGCTGTCCCTTCAGATCTCTAAGGTCTCTATCAACATCATTTATCGTGGTAGCTCTACCCGTACCCTGTGACAGTCCTGTAGAAGTTATAGCCCCAGACCTTCCAAAGTTTGTTCTACCCTGTTGAACAGTTTTACCTAGTCCGGGAATAAATTCATCCAGCATACCGCTTGCAGAAGTTTCCAGTCCAGATTCACCAACCTCTAATTGTACACCCTTCATTCTTTGTTCTGTAGCGAAGTCTCGCTTGGCTTGTTCTCCACCGCCAAATGTCGTAACACCCTCCTGAGTTCTTTTCCTGAGAACGTTAGAGGTTCGAGCCTCAAGTCTATCCGTCTTCTGCTTTTGGCTCAGTCCTGTTTCTTTCTCTCCAATAGTGTCTTGACTCTCTAAGAACTTTCTTCGGGCAGCCAATTTGTCTCCCTTGGTGAGATCTGGGTCACTATCTATCGCATCAAGTCTAGCCTGTCTAGTGGACATATTTGACTGTCCTTTACCGGCCCCTTCTTTAATCATATTAGCAGCAAGTTGTTCATTGCTAACTTTTGTCGCTCGTTGCTCAGGAGTAAGGTCTGACAGTTTTCGCGAACGAATCGCTTCAGGAGTAGCCTCGCCGCCCTCGCTTTCAATCAGATCCTTGTACATCCCATCCACAGCAGCCCCAAACACCTTCGCAGCAGCATCGCTCTCTTCTGCATTCTTTCCTCCCAAGTAATTCTTAGCAAAGTCCTTCTCTGGAAGCCTATTCTCTTCCCTGATTCTATTCCTAGCATCTTGGTATGGGGTAGGGAGACCTCCTGCGTTAGGCCCTGCAGAAGAAGGCCCTGATTCACCTATTCTCATTACGCTGTCAGTTTTCTTGCGGTTCTCAGCAGACAACCTATTATTAATAGCCTCAGCGTTAGCCCTCCTATCGAGTTCGGCTGAATAGTCTGAATATGGTGCGTCCGGATTCATCATGCCCGGCATATTCGACTCAAGCTGTGACATGTTCCCGGGTCTAAACCGAGGTTCCTTCGGGGAGGAGGCCCCAGTCCTGAACTTAGGGTACTCAGATGAAAATCCGGTTGGTTGTGGGATACCCGCTACGTCTGCATCCATAAACCCTTTCTTAGGAGGGTCTTTTTTTGTAGTACCTGCTTTGTCTGAATCAAAGGCAGATCTGGATGGAGGAGACCTCATTTCGTTCATTTCTGTGGAAACAAAAAATGTCCCAGAAGCCCCAGAAGTTCCAGAAGTTCCAGTTACTCCGGAAGCTCCTTGGCCTTTACCAGCTCTCTTGTCTCTTATTCTTTGTAACAACCCTCCTTTTCCCGAAGATCTACGAGATGACCGTCCGGCACCCCCTTTTTCGTTTGGAGCCCTAGGTGGTTCTCCCTGAAAACCTCCAGCTTCATAAATATCCATAGCCTCATTATATTTTTTCCATGCTCTGTCCAAACCTTCTCGTGTCTTTGACATACCTACATCACTAGGGCTAGGAGCGGTAGGCATTGTGCCTCTAGATTGACCTCTGGAGGCTGATGAGCTAGGAGGCCTATATCCAAAATCTTCCGAGGCTCCTACTGCTTTTTGGTATCCTTCATTATCTCCTCCGCCACCGGGCTTTATTCCGAATTTTGTTTTTCTATAAGTTGGCTTTCCTGCAAACCCCGGCCTGCCCGGCGTGCCTGTAACTGTAGTTTCTGGCATCATCGTTGGGGCATCTGTTGCGTTTGCTCTCTCTATGTCTGTTAATTTCTTTGTAGCTTCAGAGGCATTTTTATCTCCTGTCTTATCATAAACATTAAAGCTGTTTGGGCCCTGTTCTCGTAAAAGAACTTTTGCAGTTACGTCTGTCGCCCGAGCTATGAGAATGAGTAGGGCTTTTAAGTCTAATTGTTGTTGGATTAAGTCTATAAGATGAGAGGATACCTTAGTGTCGCTCTCTCTATTCATCTCGGCAATACGCTTTTCGAGAAGTTTCGAAGCCCCATCATCGTATGTCTGAAAAATCTTATCAACATTATCAATAACATCACCATAAGACGGTATTTCTATTGAGCCTGCAGTAAATCCTCCAGAACCGCCTACCAATCCACCATCAGCAAAACCTTTCATTTTTCCTTTTCGTTTGTTCATAACGCTTAACCGAGCAGCACCTATTGCTTTAGTTGCTTGCTTTGTCATAACAAACTCACCCGGAGTGAGCATGGCTTGAACGGAGTCCGTATTTCCTTGTCCCGGAACTACACCGCCGTCATGCAAGCCGCCGAGGATCTGTCGCTGGCGAGTTCTTCGCCGCGGTGGAGGCCGATACTGGAGAGCATTAGGATCATTCCGTGGGTCCATTGGTAGCCGCGCCCGGACTTCTGCATCTGTCATGACTCGTGGAGGAGCATTAGGATCTGGAGTAGGAGTAGGAGTAGGAGTAGGAGTAGGAGTTGGCTCTGTATCGGTACCCTCTACATCTTCTAAAAGGCCTTTCTTAAATTTGGCAACAGCCTCAGTAGCAAATCCAAGCTCCTCTACAAGCTTTTCTCGACTTTTTGTTAAGGAATCAAACAACTGGCTCGCTCTCTTCGTAATCTCCTTCATGATGGCATCATTAGCCTTCTGTTGCTCATCACCAATCTTTGCAGCAAGTGCCTTAAGAGGCTCGATAGCTGAGTCCATATTAAGGTTTTGAGCAAAAACTGCTGCGTCTACATTGATCCCTATTCCTTCCAAAGCGTTAGAGAGTACATCCGGAACCTGTAAAAACCCAGCATTAAGAGCGTCTTCTATTTGTTGAGGACTTGCCCCTAGAGATTTAAGAAGGGGATTTAATCTCCCACTCAAGAAAGCCGATGCCTGTTCAAAATTAAGAGCAGCTCCAGTTTGAAGCTTCTTAACAGTTATAAAATCGGCTCGAATTTCACTGAATATTTTTGCAGCAGCTTGTGGGTCTCCGGCACGAAGAGCAGCTTGAGCGGCTGCGAATTTTCCAAATATGTCTAGGGCGCCTATTCGAGCATCTGCTTCTCTAGTCTGTAACTTTGAAATTTCTTCTTGGACTGCGGTAAGGCGAGTTGTATCATCTGCCAGAGTCTTAAGAGCATTGGTATTATCTGCAAGCTGAGTTTCAAGAGTTCCTATAGCTAAAGCGTCTTGCTGATCTGGCGGCTTAGCTCTTTCTGCTGCGAGCTTATCCCCAAGTATTTTTTGTGACCTAATAAGAGAGTTGGTATCAGAATCTCCTCCGGTAATTAGCCCTATCCTTGCTCTTAGGTCTGCATCGGCTTCTGCTACGCCTCCTTTTCTTCTTCCTGTTATCTCTCCTACCCTCTTATCAATGTCTGCATTTTTCTGGGCTAAGTCCCGAAGTCCTAGTTGAACCTTTCTCTTTTCTGCCAATATCTTAAGATCTTGAGCCTTAATCTTAGCGGCTAAGTCTCTTTGTTTGGCTAGTTCTCCAACTATCTCCTTGACATTCTCTCCGAACTTCTCCATCAAGTCAGCATCTTCGAGGAGAGCTTTCTTTAGTGCGTCGGTGGACAGTTTGGCTCCTCCCTGCCTTGACCCAGTAGCTCCGAACAGAGCCGCTTCAATGTCAGAGAGTAGCAGCTTTCCTAGGTCAGAACCTATATCTAGTCCTGTAGCTGCGATTGCCTTTTCAAATTCTGTTGAAACCTGACCCTGAGTAACTGCTTGTCCTCCAATTTCGTTATCTTGGAATGACTCTATATTATTAAGAGTATCTCTCAGGAATTGATCAAAGTTTGCCGCAAATTCTGGAGCCTGTTCAAGACCTGATGTAACTGCTGCAGCACCGGGACCACCAACAGCATTTATCTCAGCGAACCCTTGCTCAATTCTAGCTTTAAAATCGGCTGATCCGGCAGTAAGGTCAAGATTCTCAAAGGGATTAGGTGTTTCATCTAGCTCAAATCTAGCTTTGCCTGACAATAAAGAGTCTATGGCAGCTCCAGTGTTAGCTATTATAGTATCAAAACTACCGGCAGCCTGCTCAAATACATTTGTTAATTTCGCTATAGAAGAAACTATTGCCTCGGTTTGCTTGCGAACCTTGTTAAGCATATTAGCATATTGGCCCTGAACAAGACCTGCTGCTGCAGTAGAGGATGCGGTTTTAATAGCTTCTTTTTGTGTGCTATTAAATATAGCGTTTAATCTGATCCCCTCTTGTCCCGCATCTGCAAAGGAATCTCTGACCGCCAGAAGTGCGGCCTGAAATTTTACAGGATCTTGAACAACGCTTGGGTCCTCCAGTCTCGAAAGGGCTGAGCCAACCGACTCTTTGGCTGTGTCGCTTAATCCTGCGAGTTTGGGTTTGAGCCCTGCTATAAGTTGAATACTAAAATCGTTTGCTACAGTATCAGCAGCCTCTTTACCGGCAGCTCCAAAGTCTCCTGATCGAAGAGTCTTCTGTAAATCAAAGAATCCTTTCTGGATACCTTGAGCATCAGTAGCTTCGAGAGACGCGATTACATTACTAATGGTTTCAAATGCCTGTTCAGCATTAGCAGACCCGTTAATTAAGCTGTCTGATAGGCTTTCAAATGTATTCCGTACTGCTTCTGTTGATTTTTTGGCTATTTCGGGGTCAAAAGATTCAATAGCTAGTGCAAACCCTACTCCTGCGGCTCTGAGTTTAGCGTTTTCTCTAAGAGCTACCCTCTCAGCCTCAGTATTGATACCACCAAAAAAGGCGTCCATAAAACCAACAAACTTATTCTCTGATCCGGACAATATTGCAGCATCATCCTCTCCTAGGAATGTTCTAGCAACTGAGTCTCCAAAATTACCCTGCTCGGCTACATTAATAGCCCTAGCGCCAGTATTAAACGAATTGAGCATTCCCGAAACTTCTCTGTTCGCTTTACTTATGTCTTCGGCACTTATCGCTCCATCTTTTCCTAGTTTCTCAAGTGCTTCGCTAGCAACCTTAGAAGCATCTGATAAAGCTATTAAGTTTTCAAATTTTACAGCCTGTATTTCTGCATTTATCCCTCCTATAAATGAGCCTCCTACACTACCTATAAGAGCACCTATTCCAGCGCCTATAGGACCACCTAGAATAAACCCAACCGTGGCTGCTCCAATACCTCCCTTTATAGCCCCTTTTGCTTCACCTCTAGCTCTTGCAGATGCGACCCCTTCTCCTCTGGCTCCCTTTACTCCCGGCGCAATCTCTTCTATTTTTTTAGAAACCCCTGTTAAAGAATCAACAATAGGACCTGTTACTGCAATAGCCATGGCTGCTACTATCGCGGGGCCAATAGCGGCTGCAGTAAGTCCGGGGCCTCGGACGAGAGGCGCGGCCAACCGGCCAGCCCCGAAGCTCTTAGTTCCTCCTTTCGCAGCTCCTTTTAGACCTCTTCCAATACTGTTAAAGAGACCTCCTCCTTGTGCTCTATTCCTACTGAAACCTTTACCGAAAGCCTCTCTCGCAGATCCGCTCGCAGCTCCTCCCCCTCTTGTAAATAGTCCTTTCAGACCAATTCCGGATTCTTTAAGTGCAGGAACAGCAAACAGAGCGCTTGCAGCTAGGGCGAGTAAAGCTGAAGTTAGCTGAGCTCCTGCTCCTTCAACCCCTTCATTCATTTGTTTAAAGGATTCTGTTACCGTAGGGATAGTAAACAAAAGATCTGGTATGATAAATGCGGCTGCAGTAAAGCCTCCTAATCCCCCTCCACCTCCTCCGCTTCCATTTCCATAGAAATGTCTATTACCTTTTACTGTTCCACCCGCAGCATATCCTGCAAGCTTTCCACCAGTATTCATTTTCTTTAAATTTCCATAGCCTATTCCTTGAGCTGCCTTTCTATTAACAACAAATTCACCGGGAGTTAGCATAGCTGGAACTGTGTCGGTTCCTACTGCTCCTCCTTTGGCGAAGCTGTTAGCTACAGCCCTTATTCCAAGAGTGTTGCTCTTGACATTGCTTTGTCCTAATGCAACATTTAACAGTTTCTTCAACATAGTGTTTTTACCACCGTCAAGTCTCGACACGGTGTCTCGATTAGCAGATCTCTTAGCTTCTAACACTCTTGCTCCTGTTAAGTCTGGGCTAAATATGTCTGCGAACTTTGCTAAAGAGTCAGGGAGTATATTAGGAAAATCAAACCCCGCACCCGCTTCTTTAGCCAGAGATGACCCTGTGGCTAAAGATGTAATAGCCTCAAAGATATGTCCCTCTACCGACTTCATATCAATACGATCTATGGCCAAGTCTGTGGCTTTAGCCGTATTCACTCCTAGTTTATTTAAGTTCGTCAGACCTGTAACTGCTTGGACAGACTGTTTAATCCCACCCAGAACGTTGGCACGCAATGTGTTTTTGATATCACCGGAGGCAACTGGGTCCATTGAGGCTTGTCTAAATCCAAGCTTAAGAATAACCGGATCAGTTGGATCGAGGTCTCCTCCAGCCGACGTCGGGGTAAGATTTCTTCCCCCTTTTATCTTCCCTCTTCCGGCTACTAGTCTTTCTCTGAATGCCTTCTCGGAAGCATTTCCCGTAGTCAAATTTTTCCGTTGAGGAAACGGGAACCTGCCCGGAGTCATAAAAATAGCCGCTGCTGCAAGCGGGTTATTTAGAAGACTGACTCCTTTAATCTTGTCATCCTCAAACTTTTCTCTGTCTACAAGTTCCTTTTCAGTCAGGTTCTTATCAAGTACAGCCTGCTGCCTTTGTCGTTTTGTTCTTCTGGGCTTTGTTCCATAATTGTTCCTTCCCGAAGTAACCTTGCCACCAGCAGCATAGTTCATGCTAGCAAGATTACCTGCTCCAATGGAATTAACAGAGGATTTTCTAATTACAAACTCGCCCGGAGTAAGCATGGCAGGAACGGTATCTCTATTCCCTTGTCCCGGAACTAGTCCACCAGTAGCAAAGCCTCTTGCTCCCCCTCTTCCTCTTCTTCTCGGGAATCCTCCAGCTGCACCAGTACCTCTAGGCATAGTGCGAATGGCGCTAGTGAGGGTTCCTATTGCTTTACTTAAATTATTTGTAGCTGTGGTATTTATAGATGTAGATTTAGATAAACCTCCAACAGCAGTATTCATGGCCTTTATAGATGCCGTCAAAGAGCTGCTTGCTGCACCCCCTCCTCCTCTAGGCCCTTGCCCAGTAGCAACCCTTCCTAGATTACCTCCTACTCCACCCGCTCCTCCTCCAGCACCTACCGACCCAAAGAATCCTTGGAAAAATGAAGAGGCGCCTTTCGCGAGTTTGAACGTAGCTAGCTTCGCAAGAATAGGAAGTATAGGAGTGAGGGACTCTGCTACAGTTAGAAAAGCATTTGCTAGTCCGATAGCTGTTTTGGCCAATGCTTGGAATGTAGAAGAATTAGAAATAGTTCTTATTACAGAATTAAATCTTTCCCTTACTCTCTCAAACTGAACAATCAGAGGTTCCAAACCTTTAGCAACATCTTTACCAAGACCTTCTACTGCTCCTCTCGAAGCCTCAGCAAAAGCTCTCTCCGCTTTATTAAAGTTCCTGATAGCTGGAATCAACTTACCTATCTGACGAATACCACCAAGTTCTTCGGTGATAGCAGACAGAGTAATAGTGTCACCTTTCTGAATAAGCCCATCAAGCTCTTTAGATAGGATTCTGAAGGACTCAAACAATCCCTTAAATTTACCGTTAGTGTCGGTAAGCTCAATCCCTAGCCCTTTAAGAACATCAATAGTTCCTCTTCTCTGTAATCTAGAAAAGATAGTTCTAAGACCAGTAGCAATTGTCTCGGCATTTTCACGAGTAGTAGACCTAACAGCGGTGAAGATAGCACTAAACTCGTTTAAAGCATCAATAGGTTCTTTGAACTGACCAGCAGACAAAGCAAAAACACCACCAGCCCGTCTAATCGCAGCGATCAAGTCATCAGATTCAACAGCAAACTTCTTTGAAACCCTATTGAGAGAGCCAAGAACTTTTTCTGAGTCAGAAGCAGCTATACCAAACTGGTTCAGTGCAGCAACAAGACCTTCTGCGGTTTGCTTCATCTCTCCAAAACTAGGAGCAAGAGAAGACCTAGCAACAGCGCGAATAGACGCTTGGACTTGTTTAATGCTTTGGCCTGTTTGGGCAAAGATCTGGGCAACTTCCAGTATCTCATTAGCATCCTTACCAAGACCTCTCGCAAGCCCATCAACAGATTTTGCCAATCCATCAAGCCCTCTTTTGGTAGAGCCAGTAATCTGCTGAAGCTTATTAAGTCCTCTTTCAAATTCTAAAGCCTTCGGAATTGCTGTACTTATAGCCTGCGTCATCTTGAAGAAAGTAGCTGTGACAAGACCAGCAGCAGCAAATCGTTTGAAGGTAAGTGCTGTCTCCTTACCAAGTACCTGCATCGCGTTGCTAGCTTGCTTCGCACTAGTCCCCACTCTCTGCACCGAAGAAGATGCGGAGTTTGCCCCAGAAGTAAGTTTTTTGTTGGTTGTGTTTAGACTGTTGAGCTGCTTATTTAGAAGATTTATTTGGTTCTGAACATTTTTAGGAATATTAACGCCAACGTTTACATTAATGCCCTGAAGTTGTGTACGGATATTCTTAGTAATAGCACTAATATTCTTGGGACCCTGAAGGATCACATGTGCGTTTATATTAAATGCCATACTTTAAACTTTCAATAAAAAAGAAAGCGACCACGACAAATGTAATTTGCTTATCGTGACCGCTTGTCCGTTATTATTCTGAAGCTTCTTCTGAGTCCTCTTCGGGCTCGGGTTCTTCTTCAGGTTGTTCTTGCTTTTCCGGTTCAGGCTCTTCTGCCTTGACTGTCTTTTTTCGAGGCTTACGCTTAGGTTTTGGCTTTTCATCAGCCTCTTCCTCTGCTTTGGCCTCTTCTTTGATGACGGGATTTCCATCATCATCTAAGAAAGGAGAGAACTCAACGTCCCATTCTCCACTCTTAGTAACTTTACGACCAGTAATATCAACAAAGACATACTCGTCATCACTGATCCACTCAACGAGATTCCCATTCTCGTCTATATGGTTTCCATCTACGTCAACCAGCTTTCCTTCTTTGTCTATAAGGCGATAACTCTTGTCAACGAACTCAAAACTCTTAAGGAATTTATTTTCTGGCAACTGAGAATCTACATCTTCTGTCCCCGACATAAGGTAGAAGAATTCCGTTGCTCCTAGGATAGCAACAGGATCATCTTGATTTGCCATGTATTCGTCAAAACCCTTTGCAAAATACACTTCCTCAGTCTCATCATACACCAAACAAGAGGCAAATAAGAAGTTGAATCTAGCTGAATCAGCCTTGCCTTCGCATGTAATTGAGTCTAAATCAGACCTGCCAGATAGCATGGAAACCATCTCGCTTCTAGACTTTGCCATCTCTAAGGCAATGTCCTTGGCTTCTTCTAATTTAATACCACCCTTTTTCAGAGTAAACTCACCATCAATAACCTTTTTTCTAAGTCCTTGATATTGATCTTCTCTTTCATCATTCCAAAGCTCTCTTTTTCTGAGCTCATTATCTAGCTGATCCCTTAGCAAATCCCCTTCTTGTAGAGCCTGATTAAAGGTCTTAGCCCTAAGTTCATTAGCTAGTTTGACATCTTCTACCTTAGGTCTGCGAACGGCGTATTTTTTGCCATTGTATTCAAAAGGTCTTTTGTCTTTCCTAGCTTCTAGCTCTTCGGTTTTTTCTTTTTTCTTTGCCATTATTCCTCATCTCCTCTTACATAAAAATTAGTTACGTATTTATTCCACGTTAGTGTATATTGGCCAATCTCACTTTGAGATGCCCTTAAATTTGAGTTTCCTAAGTCTAAGATTTTAGTCCTTACTTCTCCCCACGATTCTCTCCAATCTTTCTGGTTTTCAGAAAGCTCGTTATAAGGAAGTCCATGTCCCCATAAAAATCCAAAGCTATCCTCTATTATAGCAAGAGAGCCTATGGTTGTAGTGTTAAATTTTTTTGATATATTATTTAAAAGCCTACTTTTAGAAAAACTGCTGTATTCGCTTTGTTCATCCACCTTCTACTCCTATTATCTGTTTGTTACCATTTCTGCTAATTCCTTCTGAAGTCTCATCTGTACATCAGAGAGTTGAGATTCTTTTATCCCCTCTTCTCCTGCGGACTGAACCTCTGAAAGCTTATTTTTTATAGTCATTCTTTCATGATGGTCATTCAAATTGAAAATCTTCTCTTTGTCTTCTTTTCCAGTGACCATGAATATCTCATCCCCTTGTTGTCCGCTGATCTTATCGGCATTATTCTTTGCTCTGTTCTTTTCAGCCTCCTTTCTTTGTACGGCCATCCACCCATCAAAGGCATCATCATCTTCAAAAACTTCATCAGGAGGAACTTCTTGGCTTTGTCTGGCATTATCATACATTCTTGAAAAAAGAATAATGTTCCTCTGAAAAATATTTAGCTCGGATGTCGATGGCCCAAAAACGCTGCTATTTTGGCAACTATCCCAGTAGCTCTTCCACGGGTTGGTTCTTGATACTTCTCTTAATCGCGGAAACATCGAGTACTCAGTGATCCAAGCATCATAGGCCTTGTCTAACATCAACGAGTCTTGTTTAAAAAAGTTCTCGGCGTCGTATATCTTGGTATTATTTATATCATAAAGACTCATCCCTACAATAAACCTATCTTTTATAAAATCAAAATAGGCTTCTAGTGTAACGTTTTCAAGAGAGCTCTTTTTTTCGTTTGCTTGTGATATTGCTTTCCTTAGTCCGGTAAGTCTCCTCTTTAGGGAATTCTTAGCTTTTGAATTAAAAAAGTTTTTATAGATAGAAATCTGTATTTCCTCTATGGTTTCTTCACTTGTCTTGAGCTTGCTGTCGTCATCGTAAGTCCAAATTCCCTTAGAGTTAAGTGTTTCTTTTAGCTCCTCTTTTGTTATTAGTTGTGAAAAATTTAAATCCTGAGAAGCTTCTCTTGCTAAGAAATCAGCTAAGCCTCTAGTTTCTTTTGTTGGAGTAATTATCTTATATATTTTTTTTTGCGTTCTAAAAAATACAACACCCGATAATATCTTTTCTACTATAGTTGCCTTTTCGTGATCAAGCATTTTATTTTAACGACAACTTGGCCGCTTCGTAAAGACCATTAGAAACAGCAAACAAAGGCTCTTCTGCGTGTCTAATTTCAGAAATAGGTACTGGGAACCCTTCTGCTGTTAGTTCTCTTAGTCTTTCAACAAAGCCTTGCATCAAAGATGTTCCTCCGGCAATAACAATAGGCATCTCCATAGTTACATTTGGAAGCTTCTTTTTCGGCGTATTTGCATATAGTTCCTTAAACTTCTCTACCACATAGGTAAGGAGAGCGTCATAATATACACATATTGCTTTTTGTATTCCATTAGTAGAATCATAGAGACTAAAATCTCCTTTTTCTTTAATAGAAGTAATTACGTTGTGCGTCTCGTCAGTATGTTTTGCTGCATGAGAATCAATCCAGTCTCCACCTCTACTTAGAGAAAACGCAAAGACAGGAATACCCATAAATGAATATACAATGTTGCACATGCCAGCACCGAAACTCATTCCAATTCCAGTATACTGCGTCTCTGCTAACTCTGAGTACACGACAGCTAAGGCTTCTGTCATAACGTTAATGTCTGTATAGCCAACCTCTTCGAAGACTCCACGTAAGATTTGCTTATGGTATTCTACATCAAAGTCTGCATCAATGGGCTCTGCTGGAACGCAGTAGTATAATGCGTCGTCTTTTGCTTTGGGTTTACCTGCCACAGCCTTTACTAATTCTGCTACCATAAGGTTTGAAACTGGCTCTCTTGGGTTCAATACCCCCTGAGACATAGGTCTTAAACATTCTTGATGGAATAGGCTTGCGAACTTAAATGCGTCATCACCTAGAACGTAGAGCTGTCCATCTACTTTTACGTAGTGAGCACCGGCGTTTTTAAGCATGCTTTCGCCAAACTGATCTGCAGAACCTTCTAGAAATTTTGAAGGGTTTAACTTAAAAAAGGCGTCTCTGACTTTACGGAATTTCTTTTTACCTTCCTCGTGCTCAGCACAGGAAATAAAACCAGTTCCGATATCGACCCCTACTGCTCGTTTATTAATTTCGTTGTTATCGGCCATCTCTAAAGAATAACCCCTTTCTGAATTAAAAGATTGTATCTGCTTCCCGTCATATGACCAGTTTTCTTCTACGGACATATTAGAACTAGGGATTTCTGCCTCTATTATAGAATCATCACCTGCGGATAGAGAATCTTCCGTCTTATTAGAGATATGATGAATAGGTTTTTCTTCCGACATGGAGTCAGTGTTAACTATCTCCTGCCTATATCCAGACATCCTGTTAGGTCTGTGTGGCGTCACCATCAATTTCGCCTATCCTGTTATCTCCAAAAGAAGTCTCTATAGTAGGCTTCTTATAAATAAACCCTAGCTCTTCTTCCTTAGTTAAGTCTGACTTAGTATTAAATACTCTATCTGACTTGTCCTTTTCCTTCTTCTTGTTAATTCCTATGTCTGTGTATTTTAATAGGATCTTTGTGGTAAAAAATATAATAACCACTCCCCCTACTACTATATTAGCAGTTACAATAGAGGTTTTGGCTAAATATTCTAGCAAATCCATGTAAATTTCTACACCTCTCTCCTGCTGTCACTAAAAAAACAAAGGGCCACGTAAAAACGTGACCCTCTGTATTTAAATGTCCGTTACCATACACCTGTGCCGATGTAAAGCTCACGGTTCGTCCAGAAGGTACCACCATCTGCATTACCACCGTTAGCTGTAACATCTCCACTGTGCATTACAGTAAAGTCATTGAAGTTCGAGTAAGAATAAGTAACAGTTGCGTTACCACCACCAGCGTCTCCACCACCGTAGGTTACAGATGAAAGCTTATTCTTCTTACCAAGCCATAGTCTCAAGCCTTCGCAAGTAGCGATACGAATAGGTCTCTCGTTGAGATTCTGTTTCGTATTACAGGCTCCTGCATCGGTACAGTCATCAAGAGCATTTACCAAGTCACCACTAACAGTTGTAACTTCGAAATCACAAGTGACTTCAACAGGGAAGGAAACTGTCTTAGCGTAAGGAAGTTTAGATCCAAGCTCAAAGATGTCTTCACGACCAAGATCTACAGAAGTAGTTATTGATGCGATACGAGCGTTCGTACCCTTAACACCACTTGTTTCAACACCCGGAATATCTTGAGGAAGAACAGTATAGTCACCACTTGCTGATGCAGCAGTTGCGGTAGCAAACTGAATATTTTCACGACGATTTACTCCGCCATCTCCGATAGGGGAGTCATTATTACCAGCAAATCCACCGTCAATACCTGATCCGCTTGGCCAGTAAGTTACACCGCAAGTTTCAGAAATTGTGTTGGTTGCTGTTCCTGATCTCCAGACTTTATAGTTACCGACCATGGTAACGTCTTCGCTGAAGTTATCATCGAGTGGAAAATTATACCCAACAGATGAAACAACAAGACCTGACATTTCAACTACTGAGTCAGCTTTTGTGTCGGTTTCACCAGCAGATTGGTTATTCGCTTCGTTCCAAATACCAAGCTGAACAAAAGATTTAACACTAGCAGCATTTCTGTTGGCCAAGGCCGGTGTTGCTGCATAATCGGCTGTCGCCATACAATAAAGGGGTATATACCCGTCTAGAACTTTTGACATTGTCACTTCAACATCAGGGGTTCCTTCTACGTTTTCGTAGATAGAAATCTGACCAAGCTCAAATACCTGTTCTAGGTTAAAAGTTGTTGTTATTCCAACAGACTGAACACCGTGTGCAACCTTCATACTTGCGGCCTGTACGCCCGCAGTACTGTCGGGTGCCATGGCAACCTGTTGAATAGCATAATAGACTCTATTATTAACTGCCATTTAACTTCTCCTAAAAATTTTTACTAATCGATTAGATACGTATCTGATATTGTATACACCATTTTAGTCTATAACAACTTCAAAAGTGGCCCGTACCGTGCCCTCGTGAAGTCTAGAATTATAGCTATTCATTTCTGAAACTGCCATATCTGTCATTCTTGCGAATAGGTACTGGTATCCAGATGTGTTAACAATATCATTATAATTATTTGGGTTTGCGACGGACATTCCCCTAAAATCTAAGGGGAAGGCGCCGCTGGATGCTACAGTATTACTGTTATACAGCCAGATTCTGTTATCTTTCTGCAAAGAGATAATGTCTATCAGTTGATTTCTCCACCATCTTGATTCGGCAACGATGTGGAACAAAACATCTTGTCTAACAAATTGTGACGTGTCGCCCATTTGATATGGAGTAAATCTTCTTCTAGGAACTGCCTCTATTACTATTGAGGGCATTTGAACTCTGTTATTTGCGAGTATACCCCAAGCTCCAGAACCTGCTACATTATAGCTAGAATCATCTACACGCAAAGAGTCATATTGAAGCTCGTCCCACCAAGGGGCTTGATCTGCAACATAGACTTGGATATTGCGGTAGCTGTGTTCAAGCTCCACCGTAGCCGTAGTACTAATGGCGCTGTCAAAAACAACCCTCCCGTTAGGGTAGTCATAGTGATGACCGTAGGTGCTATCTCCAGTGCCATATAGTGTACCATTAACATATACCCCAGAAATCCCTATTCCGGAATAATCTGATCCTCCATCTGAGTACAAAGTTCCAGTTTCCCAGACCCAATCTTTTCTTGCGGACTCCCATATCTGTCCATTTGTATAAGAAGGATCTTGGACTGCCCTTAAATCGCTGAAATCTCCCCCAAAAGCTCCGGAAGTAGGTATATTCACATCACTCCATCCTCCTATTTGCAGCATTCCCCAGTCCATGTACCACTTTAAGTTATTTTCTAACTCTGAGGTAAAAAGAGTATCTCCGACATGTGATACTTTTGAAAAGCTCGTATAGCCTTCTCCGTTAGGTAATCCCATATTACACCACCTTTGTTATTTCTCTTCTGACTATAACATCTATTTCATCTTGCATAGACTCTAACGCTCTGGTTGCAAAGTTATTGCTGTCCGTACCGGCAAATTGTGACGGCACTCCCCATGAAGAATTTTGTCTCGAAACCATTATTCCTCCTCCTGCTCTCCCTCTTCTGCCAGACTGGAACCTATAGTTATTAACTATTCTAGTATCTCCTTCTAACAGTAACCATCTTAGCCACTCTAGAGAGGTTCCATCTTCTGTAGTAAATTCAGCCTCTGGCATAGACAATGCTTTTGAATAGTCGTTATCTCCCATACTTATAGAAATTCCACCAAGTTTGCCAAATCCCGAAACATATCTTACCTCAATAGACTCTGCCCACATATCAATAATATTTGATATTCTAGAAGCCCCATCCACTAGCCCAAACTGATATCTCAGTTCTCCACTAGCTAAAGAGTCCACTTCGGGCGCCTCATGCAAGCGACCCTTAACCAAAGTCTGTAGGGCTATTTCTATAGATTCTGTAATGGCGTTGATAGAAGATTTTAGTCTAAGACTAACTTCTTTTTCAATTTCTTTCTTGAAGTAGGATTCAAATCCCGCATCCAATTCAATGCTAAAATTTACCATTATTTGATCCTTTTCCAGTTACAGAATACAAATTCATCGTCCCCAAAACCTGCTGGCTGTGGTTCGCTAGTCCTTTGGAATCGTGCATTCGCATAGTTTGCTATCTCTGTTGAAGGCTGAAGCTCTTGTGCTCTTAATAACTTAGGAGTCACTTCCTTTCTTGCTATCACCTGTATTATTCCATCAGGGGCGTTAACCGGAGTCTTTATACCTAAGAAGTCTTTATAATCGTATATGACAGCAAGATTTATATTCTCTGTGGATATCACGGGCTTTTTTCCATTTCCAGCACACGTAGGACATATTCCTCCATTTCTAAAGGGAACAGGACCTCCTGTAATAAATCGATTAGAAGACTTTCTGCCAATCGGGTCATAAACGCAATTGGGGCACGCCTCATATTTTGTTATTCCAAAATACAGCGTGCACGCAACGGTCAATGCTGAGTCCTCTAGTAAGGAGCGTATAGCATTGCCAAACAACTTTTTCATGTCGCTTGTTATAATGTTAGAAAATGATGGTACTGCCATTTTGCTCTCCCTTAGAAGTCTGATAGATTAAAAGAGGAAACTGCCTGATTAACTGAAAATCCTAAAGATAGCCTTTTGTTTGCTTGAAATGATGTTATTCTACAAGACTGACATTGGTCAGCTCCTATATCCCACAGTCCTCCAGTAGCGTCTCGGTCAAGCCCATCAATATCATATTGAATATCAAATGCTGTCCCTAGATTGGTTCCTCCATTTAACGCAGCGGAATTATTTTTCAGATGCAAATCTTCAGAGCCTTGCGTTGTTGATACAAATAGCCACTGTTGAGCCCTATTGGTTCTAGAACTTGGGCCCGGAGCAGTAGAGTCAGTGGAAAGGTTATTGCTATTATTTGAACCACTAACAACCCTAAAGCATATTCCAGCACTAGCTATTATCGTATTTATATACTCTCCATAAAAAGCGCCCCAGACAGTGTTTGTGCTTGAATCAAAAATATTATATACGGTTGAATTATATACTTTTCCCTCTGCAGAATTATCTAGGTTAAATGCCTGAACATTGGCAGATACTCCCCCTGCACTATATGTCTTGCCGCAATTAAAAATCATACAATTCTGTATTCTTGGCTTGCCCTGTTTAAATATTCTAAAACGCTTAGTAGACAAAGAGCTAGAAGTAAAGTTATCCACTAGACACCTAGACATGATCGTGGTCTTTTCTGATAGCATAAACCCATATGCATGAACATTAGCAGAATGATTAAAGTCTGCAAACTCAATATCTTCTATTTTTACTTTGTATTCACCATAAGTAGAAGAGTTATAGCTTACTTTATAAGGAGCATCGCTATCAGATACGGAGCCGCTGTAGATTATTTTTACCCCAGAGTCGGGGGTGCCATCATGCTTGTATGCTGAGTTAGCCCTAAGAGTAACGCTATTAAGGGCTCCTGTGCTAAATGGAGCATCTCCAATATTGAAAGTTTCATCATAAGAAGAATCATAGAGCTCTCCTATTATGTCGTCTCCAGAAGAATAAGTACCGTCAGACAAACTGACTATCCAAGCAGCAATGGTGCTGTAGTCTTTCCCAGAGCCTATACTTTTTATGACAGTCGCCATTTTAAATAAACTCCTATAGGGTTATGATTCCAGCATCAATTTTATTGATAGTCAGAAGGTCTCCGGTTGGTCTTGATTCTAGTTCTTTTCTGGCGTCTACTTGTTTGTTTGGGTCTCTAATATCATCAATATCCAAGGATAAAAGACTATCGTAATCCCAGTAAGGAACCGTAAACTTTCTCCTAGCTACCAGTATCTGTTCAAATGTAGGGTCTCCAGAATCAACTCCTGTCTCCTCCTCAATAATGGGGTCTCCATCAATCTGGACGGATTCGATCCTTTCGTTTGCAAAGTCTTCTGATAGCTCATGAAGATCACAGCCACAGCTACAGTTGATACATGCAGCATGGCTTATAGCATCTTCATGGGTGTGTGAATGTCCGTGACCACAACAATTCATGACTAAGAACCTTCTCTTTTCGATAGGACTAAAGTTCCATGACACATTATTTTGCTTGAGCTGACCTGTATGGGTCTCTATATCATTCCACAGAGCATCTAGATCAACAGAAGGCCTTGTCTTTCCATACCAAATCTCTGCCCCTGACGAGCCAAAAATACAGTGTCTAGCACTTTTTAGCCTTCTGGATATAAACTGATATGCATTAATATACTCTCCCTTATCATTAGGGGTGGTATTCAATATGTCTTCCTCTTCTGTTATCATATTGGTTCTTCTGATGTCGTTTGAATTGACTCTCTCGAACTTGTATGTATTTCTCAACTCAAGAAACTTCATCAGTAAAGAATCATTTTCCCTAAGCCCAGTAACTTCATTTAGAGAAAAATTATTTACATTACATATGCCTTCTGCATTAGACAAAAGTATCCTATCAGGTGAAAATGTTTGTACAATATCTCCATCTCTATAACTGGTCTGAGGACCATCTGGATTGCCTACTTTTACTATTAATTCCATTAGAAACCCTATACTAGCATAAAACTAATTGATGCGGTTGAACTAGCTGTTATAGCATGTATTTTATTAGGCTCTATAACAGGCACTACTATAGCCTCACCTGCAGCAAGGGGATACCCATCTGTAGAAGGAGAGGAGGTTCCCGCAGTCACCCCTTTTGGACCAATGTAGACAGCAACACTATTAGAGGTAGATGCTAAGATTTGAACGCCTCTACTAGCATTTAAGTTTTGCGAAGTTATTGGAACCGCACTTGTGCCAATTCCAGCCTTACTGCCCGTTGAAAATTCTGGTACGCCTGCCATATTAAATCACCCTTAGTCTAAGCGCTGTAATAAGTATAGTCATCATACCTATCTTTATATTTATTATAAACCGTTCCCGTTGTGGGAAGGTCGGACACATATGTGTCGATAGTATAGTTCGCTCCGTAAGATCCGGTGCCCGCTGCAAGTGGTGGCTGACCTACTATGGTGCCATTCTTAACTGCTGTTCCGGAGCCTTTGGGTTGATATATTACGTCATCTGCCATTTTACTCTCCTATTTATTAAAAGATTATACTGTGGATTAGTTTTGATTTCGTCCCTCGTCCTCTCCTGCAGAAGGAAAGAAATCGTTTGATACAAAAGGGCTCATAACAGCTTGTATTATCTGTGCTCCCTTATAGCCGAAGTTGTATGTTTTCTTTAATTCTTCAAAAGCCTTACAGGGCCCTTCATTTAGTAATATTGCTAATTGTGCCCCATAAGAGGCTGTCTGTAGAGATGCTGGCCCAAGCCTAGCTGTGACACCCTGAAGCAAAGCAGCATTGCGAAATGCTCCTTCATCACAAAGGCACGCAGCCTTCAGAACCATAAAGGATAAAAATTCCTTTCCGTCGTCCTGACTGTCTGGATTGGGGGTTATACTATAAGCAGAAACGTCAACAACATAAGTACTTTTAAAGTTAATGTCTATCGGTAAAAAATAGGCACTTGTTATAAGTAGGTCTTCTAATCTTTGCGTAGAATATGTATTAGTACCATCACAACCTGCATCATTTAGCATGGT
>Ga0098044_1000281_pt1 | contig 27164 bp, 50 predicted proteins | sample 10_taG_FD_75053 | JGI IMG/M metagenome (GOLD analysis project Ga0098044, IMG submission 75053) | Marine viral communities from the Subarctic Pacific Ocean - 10_ETSP_OMZ_AT15264 metaG | ecosystem: Environmental > Aquatic > Marine > Oceanic | place: Pacific Ocean | collected 2015-01-16 | reverse complement strand
ACTAAATCCTTTAACCATACTCCACAAGAAAGAACAGATAGTTGGGGGAAGAAAAACTAATGACTTGGTTTTACTTACATTGTGTAGTAGCAGTAGTTATACTTATTGCAGATGCTAAAGGAATATTAGAACCTGCTGTAAACAAATTTGAAGAAAAGATTGGGATATATACACCTCCTGATACAACAGAAATAGATCCATTTACATTCGAGCTTGAAGATGAGAGTAGTACCCGACTGGAAAGAAATGAATAAAGTCCTTCGGGTTGTTATAGCATCCGCATTTATTGGGTTTTTAGCATCCCTAATTTTTATAGCTTGTACTGATGAATACTATTTAGGTAAAACAAGGGAAGAATTAACAAGAGAAATGTTTGAAGTAGATTCCTTACTAATGACAATACAAATGCAACTTGATAGCACTTCCATTGATTTTAAAAAGTTCTATATTGACGCACAAAGAATTAACAATGGACATGAGTAAAGGCATTAGTGAGTCTGCTACCGTACATATCAGCGTTGCAATGTTACTTAAGGTTGGTTTTCTCGTAGCGGTAGTCACGGGTGGCTGGTATCAGGCTCAGATGCAATTTGCGAATATAGAGGCAAGATTGAATGATTTACATGACGAAGTGGTTGTACTGAGCTCAAAGGTTGCAAAAATGGAGGCAGAGCATATTGAAGAGCTGGAACATCACAACGAAGAATTAATTGAAACTAACCGATCCTTAATGCAAAGGCTCGGATTAAAGAAACCATAAAAAAGGAAACCCTAACATGACAATAAAAGAAAGACTGGAACAGTTAAAAGAACAACAGCGTCAAGCTGAAGTTAACTTCCATCAGATCACAGGAGCAGTAGCCGTATTAGAGCAACAGGTTGCTGACGAAGAAAATCCTCCAAAAGAGGAAACTAAGAAAAAATAATGTCTCGCTCTTCTCTCGATATTCCACCAGTACCTGAGAATCTTACGGAATACCGATCCAAAATTTGGACTGAAGTTCACTTGCTACGATCTGATTTCCATATGGTAGAGATACTTGAGGGGGAGGTTGGAGAATTAAGGGAAGAGATATCATCAGCAAAAACATGGGCTAAGTCATTTGGGGTTTTCCTTAGCCTATGTGTTGCTGGTATAGAGGCATTCAAGAGACTGTTTCCATAGTTTAAACGCCCCAATGTTTAGAATTTTAGTAAACAAATAGGAGAATATTATGCCATCAGGCACAGGTACGTATGGTGACCAAGTAGGTAGACCAACAAAAAAGAGCGTTAGGCAAGATGCGTCAACAGAATTAAAATCTGCAAACAAGAAATTTGTTGATGATAGGAAAAGTTTAAAAAGCCGAAAAAAACATAAAGAATGGAGAAAAGAACGAGATGAAAGAGGTGTTGAATCGTTCAAAAATCCGAATAGACGGGCGGATAAAAAAGCGTCTATGATGAAAAGATGGGAACGCCCTTGGGGATCAGGTGGATGGTCGCCTACTCTTCCTGAAAAGAAAAAAGGCGTACCTGACCCACGATTTAGCAAGAAAAGGTCAAAATCTAAGCGGATAAAAATGGCTGTTAGTAGCGACAAGAAGGCAAGAACTGAGCTTAAGCATGATAAAATGATAAGTGGTGAAGGGTTTCCTGATCAACGATTCAGTCCAAATCGTAAGCAACACAAAGAGTATCGTGAGTCTATAGGTCTTGAAGGTTGGAAAGCTAAAGGCAGAGGAAGAAAAGGGAAAAATGTTTTTAAGGATCGTGGTAAAGGTAAGAAAAAATAAATGTATGAAGTTTGGGCAGAATACGGGGCAATTGGCGTAATTGTTTTCTTATTTGTAGGGCAAATTCTATTTTTACAAAAGACTTTAATGGCTAGATTGCTTGATCTTGAGAATGAAGAAAAAGCAACTAGAAAAATTGTAGTGGATTTAATAAACAGATGGAATCGATCTGATGAAACCCGTGATCGTAGACACGAAAAACTTGTTGAAGAGGTCAATGATCTTGGGGATATAATGAATCGAGTAGAAGGCTCGGTATCACGTATAAACGGTAAAACTTAAGAGTTAAGGAGTATATGTTATAATGGAAATGATAGACTGGGTAATGGAAAACTGGGAGCAAGTTTTAATGGGAGTTTCGAGTATTGTGGGAGGATTTAGTATCCTCGCAACAATGACTCCCAATTCAGCAGACAATAGAGTTGTTGACGCAGTAATGCGAGTAATCAACTTTATTGGAGCAAACGTAGGAAAGGCAAAGAATGCTTAAAAGAATGATTCAGAGGATGGTTCGTAAGCATGGCATGGTAGGTCTATTAATGCTAATAGGTGACCACGCTGTGAAGGCGACTAAATCCAAAGAAGATGATAAAGTTTGGGAAGAAGTAAAAACTCTTCTTGAGACTTTCTAAATGCCTAAACTAGGAGCTAAGTCTTTATCACGTTTAAACGGGGTAGACCCTCGATTGGTCGCCCTGTGTCATGCGGTGGTAAAGGATTTCGATATTACGGTCATTGAGGGTTTACGTAGCCTGAAGACGCAGAAGAAATACGTCAAAGAAGGAAAGTCAAAGACGCTTAAGTCAAAACACCTCGAAGGTCGTGCAGTCGATATAGCTCCTTATCCTGTGGACTGGGATAATCTAGCTAGGTTCTATTATTTAGCTGGTATGATGAAAGCCTATGGATATTCTATGGGCGTTAAGGTTCGCTGGGGAGGAGACTGGGATTCAGACAATCAATTTGGAACTCGTGGAAAATATACTGGAAAAGAAAAGTTTAAAGACCTTGTTCACTTTGAAGTATTAGTGTAACTTGTAAGCAAGGATAGGGAAAATTTATTTCACTTATCGTGATTTAATTCCTGTGTTAAGCCCCTCTGAGAAATCGGGGGGGCTTTGTGTTTTTATCCACAGGTTTCAAAATAAAACCAAACATTAAACATGAAGTTTTGAAGAAAAATATGCAGAATATGTTTAAATTTAGTCAAACATCACCTCCATATTGTTCTTTATTGTTTGGTAGTTCTCATGGGCATAGGTTTTAATCGATGAGGACTTTCCTAGAATCTCGCCAACCTGACTTCTATCATACCCATTATTAACTAGAAGGGACGCTGTGATATGACTGATCGTATGAATATCAGTTTTAATGCCGTACAGCTTAAACATTAATTCTTTATATCTAGTCAGGCTATCATCTTGCATTGACTTGGTTGGATATACATTAAATATTTTATCACCCATTTTTAATAGCTTATCAATCAGGACAACCTTACGAGTTTCGGAAGACTTCTCCTGAACAATGCCCTGAGCAATATGTTCAGGCTTTAGATTGCCAGCATCATTTCTTCTGAGACCTGTATATAATAGGATACTCCAAAATACCTTATCCTTTTTATTGTCAGTATCTTCTATACACCTTTCGACATACGAATGATCAAATGGTATCCGAGGGTTTGTTGGTTTCCTAGATGGAAACTTTATTAAGTGTAAGGGGTTGGTAGATAGATATCCGCAGTATACTGCATAATTGAACATCTCTTTATTTGCTGATAATATATTGTGAGTGGTCTTGTTAGTTACATCGTTTAAACACTGTGACTTAAAGTCTTCCATGTGAGTGTGTTTGATATCCTGAATATTATAATCTCCAAACATATCTACCATTCTATTTAGTAGTGGATATAATTGTTTACGGTATTTATCTTTTTTCCCTATCATTACAAACCGATCAAACTCTTCAAACAATTCTTTAACTGTTAAAGTTTTCTCAGGTTCTTTGTACAAGCCAAGTCTCATGCGATTAGCCCTATCGTCTAAATCTTTTTTAAGTTTTTTCGCAGATTCCATGTCTTTAACTCCTAGGCTAACTCTCTTTATATAGCCCTTGGACTCGTAATAATAGAATGGACTTCTTTTTATTTTAAATATTTGTCTCATGAAATTATTTGCACCTCATTGTTTAAATTCGTAGTTTCTTATAATCATATCAAAGGTATTCAACGTATTTAAAGTTATGCAAAAGAGAGAAAACCCACAAGAACTATTTTATACGGTCAAAGAAGTCGCTAAAATACTGAAAACGACTGCAAAGACTGTTAGGTCTTATATTACTTTAAACCAATTGTATGCCCATAGATTGCCGAATAATGGTGGCTATAGAATCCATAGGGATGAGCTAAATCGCTTTCTAGATGGGCTACGTATTGGTTAAATACTTACAAGAATACTTCCCTAATACTGTTCGTCAGACAACCCCATTGGGTCGTGCTTACTTCGACCCTACTGACGAATCTGATCATCCGTTTTTAGCCCTATCCGTTACCACAATCCTCGGTCTCGTACTCAACAAGGGAATAGGGTTTGACCTTTGGCTTAAGAACAATGGTCGATTTTCGGATTATATTAGGGACTATAAAGCTCATCTTGGTACAGTCGTTCACATCCTTTGTGAGAATCTATTCAATGGATCAGAAGTTAAAATAAGTGAAATATCATCCTTTATAAATAATCACTTAACTGATAGAGACCTTGCGGAAGGTGGCGGATATACATCGATTGAACGAACTGTGAGGCTGTACCTTGAGAGCTTTTGCAAGTGGTATGATGACCATAAGGTTGTGACTTGGGAAACTGAACTACAGCTATTTGACAACAAAGTTCCTTATGCTGGTACTGTGGATTTCATAGGTAGAATTAATGGAGAGCCATCGATCTTAGATATTAAGACAGGGGCTGAGGTAGGTAGCCACGACTTCCAGCTAGTTGCATATGGATTACTACACAATTATATGTTTCCTAAACATAAGGTGAAGAAATTATACACATTATATTTAAAAGGCGGTTTCAGGATAAAGCCCATCTATAAAATGTCAGAGGTAAGCTGGGACTTAGAGGACGACTGGAAACGCATTGTTAACTTAGCCATTAATATACATGGCAAGGATGGGAGATGGAAGTTTCCCAAAAGATTTGAGCCTCGCAAAAAGTTTAAACTAAAAGGAGCTAAATAATGGCTTATGCACACAAAGAAGGTCATGGTTCAATGTTTGCCAATGATAAAAAAGGCAATGACAAAGCACCTGACATGACTGGTAGTGCTTTATGGGAAGGTAAAGAAATCCAGTTGGCTGGTTGGAAGACTAAGTCAAAGGAGGGAAAGCCTTACATGAGCATGAAACTATCAGTTAAACAGGCAAAGCAAGAAGAAGAAGACGGATTGCCTTTCTGATGACCTATGATAAATTATGTGAGTTGGCTAAACCTATGGAATATGAGCAAGAGATTGCTCTGTACAGAGAATATGCGGACAAGGGCTGTACTGCCTGTCATGGAGGCGGTCACTCACATGATTTTAATACCGACAGCATTGAGCCATGCTGGTGCTTGAATCTACTAGTTAAGGAATAAGATGTACGAATTAATTAACAGAGGTGCTAAAGCAAGAAAACAAGCTCGACGTAAAAAACACAATGCCATAAAACGCTATAAGCGACAACAAAAACAAGCCAAAAAAAATGCAAGAGAACAAGCCCAATTTTGAGTCTCAGTTAGCCCTAGGGATAGAAGAAGAAATAAGATTTTTAAAGAGACTAAAAACAACGTACCCTCACGCTGTCAAGATAGAAGGGTCGTTTAAACAGTTTGATTTTTATATACCTGACATTGAATCTAAGGTCGAATTAAAGACCGATAGAAAATCCAATTTTACTGGCAACTTCGTTGTTGAAACATTTCATTACGGAAAGCCCAGTGGAATCACAACTACAACTGCCGACTTTTGGGTCTTTAATGATGGGAATCATTATTATTGGATTGACCCTGATACCATTAAGAACCTAATATTAACATCAGGAATTGAACAAAAAAGATTTGTTGGTAATGGGGATACGGTAGAAAAGAGAGCTTATCTTATGCCTAAAGAATGGATCACAAAAAAATCTACTCGCTGGGATGTAGAAGAACAGGGTTAGCCATGAAGTCTAAAGAATATAAAGGTATATGGATACCTGATAAAACACTTCAGGATAAAAACCTGACACTCCATCAAAAAATTATTTATGCTATGATTGAAAACCTTGCTGGTGAAAGACCTTGTACTGCATCCAATTCTTACTTCGCAGAAAGACTTGGATTATCTGAGCATACAGTTAGTAGGCACATTGGAAACTTGAAAGCTGTAGGTAGAGTTACAGTGCGTTTACGTAGGGATAAAACCACCAAAGAAGTGCGTTTCAGGGAAATCAGACCTACTAGCAACTATTACAAATTGGAGGGAGGGGTAGCCAATATAGGTGAGAAGGTCTCCGAGGGTGAGCCACTACGCAATATAGGTGAAGGTATTATAATAAAGGATATATATAAAAAAGAAGATAACAAAGCTGAGAATGTGTCTAATTCTAACAAATTAGGTAAGGATAGGGAAAATAGCTTTGAAGTATTTTGGAAAACAATTCCATCCATTAGAAGGATTAATAAACAACGCACTAAAAAGAACTGGATAAAGGCAACACAAAAGGTAAGTCCTGAAACGATACAAGATGCAATGGTACTTACCGTGGAGCGTGTTGAGGCAAGGTACATCAAGACTAGCTATGCGTGGCTGAGTGAGAAACGATGGGAGTCTGTGCCTGAAGAACAAGAAAAAATCAGAAAGGCGTTTCAATATAGATGAGTACAGAAACTTTATTAGAAACAATGTTTGCCGTACATGGCAAGAGATCAATGGAGGCTCAGTTTAATGAGTACCTGAAAATATTTGATCAATTGGGCGTGGAAAAATCTCAGAAGGTTTTTGAACACGTCAGGGATAATGAGGAACGATTCCCTACGATTAAACAGTTATGGGGAATTATTAATAGTCTTGGTTTAATAAATAGGTCACAGTCTCAGCTAAAGTCTTATGACGATTGTTACTATTGTGGAGGGGTGGGATATATTCCATATTTGCTTAGTCCAAAAAGAGATAAGAGAGTAACTTCATACAATACGGAGGTATACGCCTGTAAGTGTAGTGCTGGACAGGATGTACCAAAAAATGTCAATAGATATTTTAATACATTCAAAACTGTCCAGTTCAATGAGGCTATGGATGGATATAACTACCCTCAAATGGTTACACATAAACAGCGTGAGTACCAGTCAAAGTTAAATGAGGATAGAAATAATGGCGAAACCAAGCAAAGAAGAAATTACAGATACACTAATACATTGGAAGAAAATGAACTTAGAAAAGAACTTGAGAAAATTACAAATAGAGATACTGAGACTTAAACTGGGTGAGGGAAGTAGGGGGTTGATTCAACATCATCAGCAAAACTATGATGAGATGGAGAAAGAATTAGATGTACTTCAAGAAAAGGATCAAAAGAACATGGACGGACACACTATTCAGCAACTACATCAGGGAAAGGGCTGACTGGAAGTGTCAGCACCCAAAGTGTGATAAAGAGTTTGACAAGAATAATGGTAAGGAGTCTAGAAAACTTCACTGCTGTCATATTGGCTATGGTCGTGGTCATATTCCTACTCGCTGGAATGAGTATAACTGTCTTGCTCTCTGTAGTGGGTGTCACCTGTGGATTGATAGTCATCCTTTTCGTTCCATATGGCTACTTCATCAGCACTTTACCGTATATGAAATACTATACGTCAAAGACCAGTATGCAGAAAAAAGAACGAGAAGAATAGATAAAAAATATGAACAAAAGGAAAGAGAAAGAATTAAAATCCTTATAAAGGAGTTAAAAAATGGAAGAGTATAAGATTCCAAAAGGGGGACTTGAGGTCTTATTACTAGCACTTCAGGTGTTTGAGAAGTATGGATTTAAATATCCTAGCATCGTAACTGATGAACACTTCAAGATCGCCAGTAAGATGCAACGAGAGTTATTATTAATTGGAACAGAAGGTGGCAATGGAGAAATTAGCAGAACTGAAAACACTTGAGAGTAATTTGACATATGTGCGTGGCACGTATAAGAAAATGATTTTAGAGAATGCAAAAAGAGGTAGACCCATTGAGAGACTGGTGGATAGGCTAAAAGCTGTGGAGATACAACTATGGATGGTAAAAGAGGGTCGAAAAGAGGATCGAAAAAAGGATCGAAAAAATGGACAAAAAGACTAAGCATTCAATGGGTACTTGACCAGCTCAATAAGAGCGTAGTTCAGGAGGTTAAGCCTGATGGAGTCGCAAGTATTAATTATGACAAAAGTTTGGGAGACAAACATCTCGTATGGTGTAAAGGATGCGGAAACGTATACGACAAAGTCTATGGTGACGTATATCCCAATTTCCCTAAATATGGAAAGGAAAGAGAAGACCATGAAGAAGGATGTAAAAGACAGTTCACTAGACGTAACTGAACACATGATGAGAGAGTATCCAACTCTTATGAATAGCGTTAAGACTCACATGAATGAATGCTTTAATTTGATGGCTAAAAAGCAGATGGACTATGGTATGGGTAATATAGGAATGAATGGCAATAAACAACTGGCTCTACTAGGAGTAGCTATTCGCCTGAATGACAAGATTCAGAGACTATTAAATATATTATCAAAAGAACAGAATGCAAATAACGAGAGCCTAGTTGATACGGCACAGGATATAACAAATTATGGAGCAATCTTTAACACGGTATTAAAGGATGAGTGGAAAGCGTGATGGTCTACGACGAAAGCGAGTACGATATCGTCAAAGTAGTGCGTTTAAACAGCGTAATATTTCAGGAGACATCTTTGATTTCAGGATTGATTACTCTGACCAAAAGTCTTGGCAGACTGTTATTAGTCGAATCGCAATTGCTCAACAGGATTATCCTGATGGCGTGGGGGTCAAGTATGCAATGTCTTGCGTTGAGAGTGTGGTCAGGGATATTGAGTATCGTAAACAGGGCTATGTTTATTGTAGCCCCAGCCAGTTGGAAGAGGCTCTAAGAAGAATGAGAAAAGAATTTATACGCATGAAAGGGTGATAGACAGAATGTGGATTATCCTTGATTGACTTGGATTGGCGTTTAGGTTGACTGGCGTATAAATAAAAAAAGCCCCCAAAGGATTTCTCCTAAGGGGGCTTTCTGTTTACCTATGTAATTCACTTCGGGCTTGATTAAACTCATCAGATTGTGTGTTTGCTCGACTGCACCACTCTTTTAGAATGTGTCCAATCAGCTTTTCCTTGCTAGTTCCCATTTGAACTGCACGTACTTTTAACATATCTTCTAATGGCTTAGTCACCACCGCCCGAATCGTCTTAGCCTGTGGCTTTATCATCGGCATTTATCACCTCTCTTTCTTCAAGGTCTTTTTGAATACGATTCAAAGACTTTATTGCTTTATCCCACTCAGCATCATTAATGGTTCTTCGTCGTTTTCTTCTTATCCCACTTAAAATGGAATGTATAAACTTCAAAGACTCATGCTGGTCGTATTCCTTTTTCGCTTTTGCCCATTCAGTTTCTTCTTTAACTGATAATTGAATCGCCAAACCTTCCGCCTTTATTCTATCTTCTTCCGTTATTCCTGAGACTTTATTGCGTTCAATAATATCTTCTCGTCTTAACATCCACTCTGTTTTGTGATATCCACCTTCACCATATGTGATCAGTATTGCTTGTTTCCAAGGGTAAACATCATCATCATCTTCAGTTGCTAACCAGCTTGTGATATAGTCACCTCTATCCATTTAGTCCCTCACTTTCATACCTTAGTTCCTCACTTTCATACTCTAAGTCCATTGCTCGATCACAGGCTTTGTCTCTATCGACGAACCAGCCGTCCTCAACATCGTGCCAATCAGCCTTGAACCCATTATTAGTAAAATAACTTTCTTGAAACCATTGGATTTGAAATCCTGTGATTCCTTTGATAGTCTTTTCTTTTACTTGGAAGTGTTTTACATTTTCCATAATTACTCCTGTTTGTGTAAAGGCTTAATTGCCTTTGAGGGTAGGGAAAGAATTGAACCTTCCCAAGCTACCAAGCTACCCTTTTTTTTATAATCATTTACGTAGGCTCACCTAACTTATCTGCGATAAATTTACAATCCCAACAAGGCTCTAAACTTCCCGTTTTATCTCTTAGTTTCTTTTGAAATTGAAAAGTTGCTTTTGCACCACGTAATGTCCCATCTGTGTTTTCACGTAAATGCTTTAATTCGGTTAAGGTTAATACCTTTTCCCATTTAGCTTTTCTTTTGGTTTTCATAATTACTCCTGTTTGTGTAAGGACTTAATTGTCCTTGAGGATAGGGGAGGAATCGAACCTCCCCAAATTCCAAACTATCCTATGTCAGACCTTCGTACATCTCCTTTCGCAAAACGGGTCAGGGAAATGTGAAGGGTAACATGACCGTCAAACCTGTGATCGATCCACTTTTGAAGATATTGAGACATCTTCTTAATCTCAGGCTCTACATTCTCCAGCTTAACGCTTTCAGATGCTTTAGCTACCGCCTGATTTAAGTGGCAATGCTGTGGCATAACGGTTTTCATGCCGTCGTTAGTAGTGTTTAAACACACTTTATCTATGACCTCAGAGACCAGTCGGTCTATGGAATCATAAGATATGGCACTAACTGACAGACCCTTAGAGTTTATCAACTGCTTTATTTTACTTTTTTGTATTAGCATGACATACTCCAAGATTGATCAAGTGTACAGCCTCTCGTCCAATACGTCCCTGAAGTTGCCAACAGAGATCAGTATCTATCAGGTGCTGGTAGGCTTTATGATATATTTTCTCAGCCTTATCAATACCCAATTCAGAGACTTTTACTCCAGCTAAATCCCAACAGCCATCAGCAATCATTGATGCTGTAAAGTCATCAAGAACTACTTCCTGAGGCGGACGGTTTTTAACTTTTAACGTCTGTAAATCGTACATGATTTACCTCCTATGTTTAAGGTTAGGGTTAGTGACTTTGTGTCACAGAACTCAGGGCTGGAATCGAACCAGCCCAAGTACCATACTGAGTTACATTATGACCCAACTTTCAAGATGTGATTCACACCTCTGAAAGCCTGTTGAGATGCATAAATAAATTCCTTCGGCTTATCTTTTAGTGCTTTTGACCAGCTCTGAAGATAAGATATAGAATTTTTACGCTCTACTTTTGGGTCTATGTTTAAGTAAGAAGACAGTCCACAAGCTCCAAGCTCTGCAACTAATTCTTCTTTTGAGTATTCTACACTACCAAATCGATGATCTTTAAAGTCTTTGAATCTATCGAGTCTTGACTTATGACCAGTTGAATGAGTGAGCTCGTGAAAAGCTACTCTATAGTAGTAAGAATCTGATTTGAATTGATCACGCTCAGGTAATTGAACTCGGTCTGCTGTAGGAACATAAAATGCTCTGCTACCACCATGACGAAGTCCACCAGCTAACGTCTCAGCATACTTTTTAACTAAGTCTTCAGCCCTCTTGATAGTTTTACGTTTATCAGTCGGCTTGACCTTCTTTTTAGGCTTAGGCTTAGGTAAGAATTTCGCTGGAATCTCTTCAGCAAACGTGCACTGATCAAAATTAAAAACTGTATAAGTTTTTATGATCCAACTGGACTTTTTTGTTGGTTCACAGTTGGAACAAGATTTGCCTTTATAAACTGGCTGACCTTGACAACTTGTGCAGTCTTTTTCACCTACTATAAAAGTAGATTTTTTCCAAAAGAAAACCGTAGCTCCCTTTTCACCTTTATTGACCTGAGCACCTAATTTCTGAGCTTGTAAATACGTAGCCCAAAATCGGTTAGTATGTCCTTGTTCGTCAGCGATACACTGAAGAACAATGCTATTCCAACCACTGTACAATTTGCTGGTACTCGCTGAACGCTGAACACCAAAACTCAATTCACCACCTTCAAATTCACATTCCCAAGGTTTATCCCAAGGAATAATGCCTTTATCAAGTTGGTTTAAAACTGGCTTAACCAATTTATCAAATTGCTCTTTTTTCATGTTTAACTCCATGTGTTTGTGTTACGACTTAATTGTCGTAGAACCTGTGGGGAGAATCGAACTCCCCACTTGAACCATTCAGGTTTATTTAATACCGCCTTTCCATCCAAGTAAATCAGACATAAAATGGATGTAGTTTTTTCTATCCTTAACCCAGCCCTGAAGGTCTGAGTATCTAAGATTAGCCTCAACTGAAATAAACTCCGAATCACTTTCAGCATTAGCTTTAGAGATTTTATCTAATACTTCATCACATTGATTGAGATTGGCATTATTCATTTTTTTCTTCCAATCTTTTATGTTCATAATTCCTCCGTGTTGTGTTATGGCAAAGTTGCCATTGAACCTGAGGGTGGAATCGAACCACCCTCTTGAACCATTCAGGTTTATTGTCGTGGATAAAACTGTTTCAAATGCACTACTGTACGTTTGTTTGTTTTTTCCACATGATCCCATTTAGAACTTATTTCAATCGTACGACTTTTGAACATCGTGTTATTGAATTTCTTTTTTCTACTAAGGACGCTGTCTCTTTTTGTAGAGGAAGTCACTCGTGACTTTTCTGCATCGTCGTATCTTATAAGTTCAATAGAGCCATATCCATCATTATCATCATAAATCCAAACACGATCTCCATTGGATAGGACTACTTCAATATGTTCAGCATTTTCATCCCCTATTTTTCCGAGTTGTTGTGCTAAAATCATTTTAATCTCCTGTTGTGTGTTGACGACAAAATTGTCGTTGTGGGCTTGTCAGTAGCGAACTGAATAAGGACTGAACCTTCAAGCCCAAGGAGAATTAAACATAGGTTCGAGGAGTGCATTCTAGAGACTTATCTCCTCTTATTCGCTCGATCCTTCTCAGGCAGTGGATCGTGTATTCACCAGCGAATCATCAAATTTTCAATAAACATCAACTAGATAACGGTTTAACCTATACACACTAATCACAATTGTGCAACAGTTATTTTAATTATTTAATGTTTAAACGCAGTTTATCGTCGACAAAAAAGATTGATGAATGTGTTAGTTTGTAAGTGAAGGCATGGTTATTATGCACCCGATTCAGGCACACTTTTAACATTTTGAAATCCGTTCCGCCATTGTTATGGTGTTGATGTATTGGGTGACAGGATATGTACCTGTCGTTTCTCCTCGGTGGGGAGCAGAGTGTCAGGAGGAAGATCAGGAGGTTCTCGTGCGTCGCAATAGATTTCAAGGGGTTGACCCCCGTTACCGTCGATGCGGACTTGTGCTATGCCTGAGTGTTAGTTAGTAATTGTCATAGGGAATATTGCAAATGAAAAAAGGTACTACTGAAAAGAAAAACTTAGCCAAGACTTGGGGAGAATGGATTAGAAACCATCCACAGACCCCTGCCCTTCTACAAAAAATATTTGACACAGCTATGTTAGATGGGAGCGATAATCAATGGAGGGCTATCAATGTCCTTATAGATCGTATTGCCCCACATCTTAAGTCTGTTGAAATGGATGTTAAGGGAGAAATAACACAAGGCGTTATTGTTTTACCTGAAAAGAAAGTCAAGACCCCCCATAAACCAACTGATGTTGATAGGGTTGCTGAGGAGATTATAGAAGATATTGGTGCAGAAGCCTAAAAATGCCTAAAGAAATAATATGGCAACCTCATAAGGGTGCACAAACAGAGGCTCTTAAACAAACTGCATTTGAAGTTTTATACGGAGGTGCGAGAGGAGGGGGCAAAACCGAAGCTGGTTTAGCTTGGATGATTGAACCCACCTACCTTATGAATGAGAAGTACAGAGGGCTTGTTATTCGTAGAAATTATGATGACTTACGTGACTGGATAGATCGTGCCAAAATGTTTTATAGAACGCTGGGAGTTAGGGTCACAGGCAATCCTGCCGAATTTAATTTCCCTAGTGGAGCAAAAATAAGAACTGGTCACTTAGCCGATAGTGACGCTACATATAAATATTTGGGTCACGAATACCACAAAATCCTGATTGAAGAGCTTACAATCATTCCTGATGAAGAAAATTATTTACGACTAATCTCAACTTGCCGTTCTACTATAAAAGGACTAGACCCACAGGTTTTCTGCACGACAAATCCTGGGGGAGCTGGTCATATGTGGGTAAAACAACGGTTCGTAGATGTGTCAAGAGAAGAAGAGTATATTGACCCCATTACTGGCAGAAATAGAATTTTTATTCCATCTCGTGTATATGATAACCCTACCCTCATGGATAATGACCCTGATTACGTAAAAACACTCATGGGATTGCCCGATGAATTAAGAGAGGCTTGGTTAGAAGGCAGTTGGGACGTATTCTCAGGACAGTATTTTAATAAGTGGAGAAATGAAAAACACGTTGTTAAACCTTTTAAAATTCCTAGTGACTGGCATCGTTATAGGTGTATTGATTACGGCTATTCTGCTCCTTTCGCTTGTTTATGGATTGCTGTTGACTACGACGGGGATGCATACGTATATAGAGAGCATTATGAGAAACAGAAACCTCTCAGCTATCATGTACAGAAAATCAAAGAGTTAAGTGGTAAGGAAAAATATCAAAACACGTTAGCTGATCCTAGTATGTGGATAAGAAACCCTCAAAACACAAATAACTGGTCAAGTGCACTGCCTACCCATATGTCAATAGCTGATATAATGTTATTTGATGGTATTTCTGTAAATAGGGCGAATAATGATAGAATTAATGGCTGGAATCTACTTCGTGAATATTTAGAATGGAATGACTCGGATAAACCTGAGCCTCGTATTAAATTTTTCTCAAACTGCAAAAACCTAATTCGGACATTACCGATGTTAGTGCACTCTGAAAAGAAACCTGAGGATGTGGATACAACACAAGAAGACCACGCCCCTGACGCACTTCGTTACGGTCTTATGTATATAGGAAGTCCGACTAAAGACTCAGTTAAACCTTATTTACAAAGGGAGCTAGAAAAATTATTAGCGATGGACAGCAACATAGACGGAGTAAGGAATTAATATTAGTTGTCATGTTTGATGCCATAAGCAACAACTTGTATGAGATTAATTTACAAGCCGATGATGACGATAGAATCGATTTAGATGGATTTATGCTATATCAATATGAGTCTGCCCTTGGCGGTGTAGCAAATCGGTTTTTAAATATAAAAGCAGACCCAAACCAATATCCAGTAGGACACCAATGTTAGATAAATCTGAAGGTTATAAACCAACCCCCCAAGACAAAGAAATTATTAAACGAACTGAGAATATGCTCGGAATTGCCCGAAAAGCTCGATCTGAAGTGACCAAGTTATGGAGAGAGGCAGAAGGGCTATATCAAGGAAATCACTGGGAAGGTATGAATATGCCTACCTTTAAGAATCAGATTACAGTAGATTTGATTGCCTCAGCAATTGATACTATGATTCCTATTTTAACTTCCCGACCTCCAAAGATAGATATACTATCTGTTACGGGCGACGATCAGGGTATGAATGTAGCAGAGACTCTACAAGCCTTTATGGATGAGTTATGGCATATAAGAGATATGCAAAATATTGTTCCTGAGTTCTTACTAGACTACCTAGTCTATGGAACGGGTATAATGAAAACACATTGGAATAATGCAGATGATATGCCTGATTGTGATATTATAGACCCCTTTAATTTTTACGTAAATCCATCTGCAACTAAACTTGAAAACGCAGAGTGGGTGTGTCTTGCCTCAGCTATGCCAGTATATGAGATAAAAGACAGATTTAAGAACGGTGAATATGTCAAGCCAATGGCAAACCTTGATAAATACTCAGCAACAAAGATCGGTACATCAAATTTCGGAGATGATAAAATACAAGTAACCGATACTAAAGGCACTGAGACTAATTATTATGAGGGCTATGGCAAGGCTATGGAAGACCTAGAGCCTCGTGCCTTAGTCATTGAGTGTTATATGAGAGACCCCTCAAAAGAATATGTTGTTAAAGATAACGGTGAACAAGAAAAGAAAATGAAATTCCCAAATGGTGTTCGCCAAGTAATTGTAAGTAATGGAGTATTGTTATATGACGGACAAACGAAATACCCTTTCTTCAACAAAGAGAATCACTGTCCGCACCCTTTTCCTTTTGTTACGATTAAAAATACTGGTTCTCCTCACTCGTTTTGGGGAAAGCCTGAGCCAAAAAGATTAAAGTCCTTAAACCTTGCTATGGATAGAATAGCCTCACAGGTATCCGACAATATAAATTTGACAGCAAATCCAATTTGGATAGTCGATGAGTCGACAGGGGTAGAGAATCAAATCACTAATAAGCCAGCACAAATTATTCGCAAGAAGGGGGCAGGTAATGTTCAAATGCAGACTCCTCCAAGTATGCCAAACTATGTCTTCAATTTTTATCAGTTACTAGGAGATGTGTTTGAAACGGTTAGTGGAATTAATAAAGCGACCCAAGGCAAAGAGGCAAGTAATGTAAATAGTGGTGTCCAAGCACAAATCTATCGCCAAGCCAGCACTACTAAAATTGATTTTAAATCTCGAACCTTAGATCAGGCTATTTCGGTATTAGGAGGAATGTGGGTTGCTATGTTTAAACACCTCGGAAATAGTGCAATCCGAGTGAATTATGTCGGAAACGATGGTGTAACCGAACCTCGTGATATGATTGGTGTGATGTTTAGAGATATAGATTTAATGGTTCGTGCCAAGGCTGGAAGTATGTTACCTGAGAATAGAATGTTTGTTGAAAATAAAATACTTCAACTTGCACAACTCGGCATTGTAACAGACCCTGAGTATATTGTGGAGAATATGGAAATGCCATCTAAAGAAAGATTATTGGAGCACATTAGGAAGGAAAAGGAGGCTCAAGAACAGCCCCCAGCCCCTGAAGAACTAGGTGGAAATGAGGACGAGATTTACGAAACACTTTTAAATAATCCTGAGCTAATGAATCAGGTACAAACATAAACGCTTTTACTATTTTAAACATTAGAATATGAAGAGATTTTGGCAGTACAGTTCTTACAATCTAACGAATTGGAGTAGATATGAGTGAGAGCATAGAAGGAGGCACTTACGGAGAAGTCGTAGACCGTGAAGTAGCTGACTCCCTATTTACACCCGACGAGGGGGAGCAACAGCAAACAGCACCCACAAGTGAAACCGACAGTGAGGTAACGACTGACGAACAAGTAGAGACTCAGGAAACTGAGCAACCCGAAAGTTCTGAAGAAACAGTTCCTACAGAAGACAGTGAGTCTGAAGATTATCAGTTTACAGAAGTTGATATCGACGGAAACACTTACACAACTGAACAGCTACAAGAGGCTTTACAAGACTCTAGTAATAAGGCTGAATGGCAAAAGAGCAATACTCAAAAAGCTCAGGATATTGCCGATCAAGAAAAAGCCTTAAAAGCTGAATTTGACCGAATCAAAGGTGTGATGCAGGACGAAGAAGTTGTGGAATCAATGAAAGACGTATTGGGCGAAGACCATGAGTTTTTTAAGGAGTCTACTGTACAGTTTTCAGAAAATGTGGAACAGAGTCAGGAGCAAGTCAAACCTGTAGATGAAGAGCAAGATAATGCAAGGTTTGAACATCTAGAGTCACAGGTACGGGAAATGCAACTTAAAGAACAGGTTGCAACTGAGATCAATCAGCTCGTACAGGCACACCCTGAGTTGGAGGCAGATGGCGATGCAATATCTGAGGTGTTAGATATTGCCGTAGACCGCAATATAGCGGACTTAGAAGACGCATTTACCCTCGCACAGTCTAGAGCAACAGACGAATCCGCAATGATGAAGGCGATGAAGAAACTAAAGGACGCTGAAGAGCTAAAAGCGATCCCCGAAGTGGACTCGAATAAGAAGGGTGACCATAGCCCAAAGGTTACTAAATCACCCGACTTTGACCACGCAAGGGATGTCGCTATGGCTGACTATCAGCTTTTTGAATAAATAATCAAAATAGGGGGTAAAGTCAAATGGCTTTAAACTATGACAATTTATCTGCTCTAACGAAGAATCAATATATTCCTCTGATGGTAGATAATATTTTCAACAGTAATGTCTTGACTAAGCGTCTCTTATCAAAATCCAAAGCGAGTGCTAGTGGTAATAAGGTTTTACAACCTGTAGAATACGAAAAAGCCACAACTACTGGATTTTATAATGGTTATGATGTTTTAGATACCGCCCCAACTGAAGTTTTTACCGACGCAGAATACGAATGGAAACAAATGTATGCAACCATTTCGATTTCAGGTCGGGAAGAGGCTTTGAATAGCGGTGCTGAAAGAGTCATTGACCTTTTAGAGGCGAAAGTTAAGAATGCCGAAAAATCTATGAAAGATACATTCGGCACAACGCTATACGGTACTGGTACTGGTAGCACAGACGAATTTGTTGGTTTACAACATATTTGTTCAGTCGATCGCACACTTGGCGGAATTAATTCTACAGACTATCCTTGGTGGGATGTAGGTTATGTTCTAGCTAGTGGAAATTCACCAACTTATGCAGACCTTGCAACAGATGGTGACGCTGACTACATTCAAGATCACCTACGTAAAGCGGTGAGCTCATTAACCATTGATGGTCAAAGACCAACAATGATTGTGACCACACCTGTAATACTGGACGCATATGAAGAGTCACTTGTGGCTCAAAAGCGTTTTGGTGCATCTGCTGGTTCAACTGCTGACGCTGGATTCCGAAACTTATTGTTCCGTGATATCCCAGTGTTTGCTGACGACCATTGTCCTGACGGAAAAATGTTTTTCATTAATGAGAACTTTATCCAGTTCAGGCATCACAGAAAGAGAAACTTCTCATTTGAACCCTACCAAAAGCCTCTTAATCAAGATGCTAGGGTTGCGAAGATTCTATGGCTTGGAGCATTAACCTGTTCTGCTCCTCGCTACATGGGTATGATATCAGGTTTACCAACTGCTTATTAATAGGAGTATATAAATGGCTACAGCACAATCAGCATCCGACAAAACAACTGTTGGAATGATCACTGAAAAAGACGCTGGTGGGTTTCAGTACACTGCTATCGGAGGTGTACGTATGTACACTGGGCAGGGTGCACCTAATCATGCGTCTGTGAAAGGTTCTATGTACGTTAACACAAGCACAGGCGAATTGTACATCTGTACAGTCGCTAGTGGAACTTGGGTTAAAGTCGGAACGCAATCGTAATAAAAACCGTAAGTGTGGGGTGTTTAAACGCATCCCACTCTTACACAATAAGGGGAAAAAATGACTGGAACAGAAATGATAGATATGCTGGGACTGAGGTTGGAAGACCCTGATCAAGCATCATTTACCAGTGCAACAAAAATTAAGGCAATTAATATTGCCCAACGAACTGTTGTTAATTTAATTGACAACGCATACTTAACAGAATTACAAGTTATTGATGAGCATCCTACTCTTCATGCGACAAATGGCTACACTGAAAACAATTTAGTTGGGGGCAAGGTGCTGTTTACGGGCTCAGGCTCAGGCAAATTTAATATAGACCCAATTAGAGGCGGTGTGATAGCTGTCAAAGTTTTTAAAAGAACAGGGGATGCAGGGAGTTTTACAGAATCTAGTTTGGGGTTTGCAAATATGATAGAACCGCAAGACGCAAAAAGGTTAGAAAACTCTTACCTAGCTGGTTCAGATTCAAATCCCGTAGCATATGTATTTCAAGATGCTGTATACATCGAACCTACTGGTATTGAGGGAGCTATCGATGTTTGGTTTATTAAAAATCCGACTGACGTAGCTGATAACTCAACCGAATGTGAACTGAATATAGCTCTACATGAATCGATACTTGACTTTGCTGAGTCTCAGCTTTGGAAAATGGACAACAAGCCTGATAGAGCTGGCGTAGCTTACACAAATGCAGTTAATCAAGTAAAAGCACTAAATGAGAGATATCAAGTCGAAAAGCCAAAAGGAATTGGTACACAGGGTAGAGCATAATGCTTTGGTCACAGATCGTAGATCGAGCCTGTGTCCCCTTTGAGCCTAATGATGAAGTAAAGGTTAAGGCTAAAAAGTATGGGGAAGAGGCTCAACAAGATTTCGCATACCATACTAGATCATATGAGCGTAGTCGTGGAATCTATATTGATAAAGATGATCGCTCAATTGAACTGCCAGCCGACTTTATTGAAATGGCTGGTTATGTTGAGTTTAGGAATCGTATTCTTAAACTTTATCCTGAACACAAGTTGTTTCCCCGAAGAACATCTTCCAATACGTATCGCACAGGAACTCCCGAATGGTATGAGATAAAGGGTAATAATATGTATTTATACCCCTCACCTTCGAATGTGGGTGTCCTACAATTCTACTATACCGCCACTGTTAATAATCTAGAAGATAGTGCAACTGCTTATAAACGAATTAATTATACAAGCCTAATATCAGGTTATTGGCAAGTAGGTAAACAGGTACAGGGCAGAACTTCTTCAGCAACAGCCACTATTGAAGAAGATATAAACGACAATAACACAGGAACTCTAGTATTATCTAACATATCAGGAACATTTCAAACTAACGAACAAATAGTCCAGCTTGACGAAGAACAGTATATGAACGAACAAGAACAATCCTCTTGGGAAAACTTACTGACAAACTGGGACACGATAGGTTTAGGGGCACGAGCCACAACATCAGGTTTAGCATATGGACATTCGCTGGCTGGAGATAAACCAGCAATTTTACAAGCTTATCATCCAATGTTAATTGATTATATAAAAGCATCTTTGCACGAAGACCAAGGCAGGTATAATGTTGCAGACAGGCATATGGAAAGGTATGTAGCCAACAGACAGCTCGTTAAAGGTCAATACCAAAACCGTCAGCGATATGGTGCTGAACAGGTACAAGATGTATTATGATAATAGAAATACCAATATTCGATGGTGGGTTACTTACTAATGTCGACCCTGAGGATATTCCGCAAAATGCAAGTTCGGATACAGAGAATTTTGACATCGATGTCAAAGGGAAAATTCTCAAAAGAAAAGGACTAGAATCTAAGGGGACATTAAACGGCTCTCACTTAACTCAATTGTTTTATTGGGTAGACAGTAATCTAACTGGAGGAGCAAATTGGATTGGATACGAAGATCAAAGTAATGAGATCGTTAAATTCAATAAAGACTTTTCAAGTAAAACTGTTCTAAAAACTTTTTCATCAAGCCCTCCATCTGATATAAAAATAATTCCAATGGCAAACAGTTTAAGGTTTGCTAATGGGCATGATCAGGATGTAGGATTTTTACAATTTATTAATAGACAATTTTTCTTTAGTGCATATACCTATAATGCACTTAAATACGACTCTGCTAGTCCTACTTACCCAACTACTTGGGAACTTGCTTATGAAGGTTCTGTTGAGGGGTCTTTAGCTACTGGAACATATTATTATAAGATTACCCCAGTCTTTGATGGTGTTCAAGAAGCTCAACATGAAGATCAATTTTTCAAAAAAGGTGTAGCTGGTGGTGACGACGGTATTCATTTTTCTTTAACTGTAGATACCGATGATTTTAACCCACGCATTACTGGTGCAAATGTATATAGACATTTTAGTGCGGATGATACACTAACGCCAACCTATAGGCTGGTTAAATCGATAAATCTAGCCACAAAGTCTACATCTACTGATAAGGAGTCAGGACATAGTAATGCACGTATAGGAAATTTTGTATATATACCTGCTGGAGGTATTTCTGCTAAAATAGCCACAGCATGGGCGTGGGCAGACGCTGAAACTAATGGACTGGTTTATGTGAATGTAGGAGGACAAGACACAGGATTAAAGGGTTATAACGTCAGTGGAAGTGACTCAGATCATTTTACAGATAATTTAATATTTTTAGATCAAAATGTAGCGACAGGTACTAACGTATGGGATGGCGACATTAATATAAAGGCGAGTAGACAAAATGATCAAGGTGGAACAGATGATTATAATAGCGGTGGAGTAACTATGAGTGGGTCATATTACGGACGTAAAGTTGTTTATGACGCACGAACCTCAGACAATTGGGACTTTTCAATTGGTGAAAAAAATGGTTGGAACATTGTAATAGGATCACAAACTCTTGCAATCACAAACAGTATTAGTAGAGTTATTGAGTTAAATGCTGAAAGCACAACCTTGGGTACAGACCAAACCGTTGGAACAATTACAAATGGATATTATTATGAGGCGTTATCAGGCAATCAATATAAGATACATATAACAGATTTAAACTTAATTAATGACCGCACACATCGCCTAACCACCACAAAAAACAAAGTTAATTATAATCATGGAGCATTTGTAAACGGACGTTTCTTTGCTGGAGATGTAACGCTAGACCCTGACAATGAGGCAGAAAAGCACGAAGATTTTATAATTTTCAGTTTGATTAATCAACCTGATATACTTCCCGTATCTAATTTTATTCAAATAAAAGATTCACAGGGTGGTAAAATAATGGCTATGCGTAGCCTGAATGATAATTTAGTTATTTTTATGGAAAGAGGGGTATACCAGCTATTCGCACCTTCAGCAAACCCATCTAGCTTTAGTTTACGTGAGAGCGATGTCAATGTTGGCTGTGTGTCGAGCAATAGTATTGTAGAGGCTGGTCAATATTTATTTTTTGCAGGTACAGATAATATCTACATGACTGGAGCAGGAATGAGTAGTACGCCAGTCTCTACAGCCGTTAAGGATGTATATACAGCCTCTTCTAATCTTAACCAAACAATTGGCGTGTATGATCCAATTAAAAATAGAATATTATTTAGATTTGGGAGTGATGGAACTAAAATATATGCTCTTGATTATTTAAAAATAATTGCTGGTCAGGAATCGTGGAACAAGTTGACATTTGCATCAGCGAAATCAGTTGATCTAATGTCTATAGACGCTGACCTTAAAGTTTACACAACACATAATGAAAGTTAGATATGAAAGATAGTATTGGCGTAACTGGTGAATGGAAAGCTAGAATTGACCGTGCAGATGGCACTGTTGAGGAATTTGGGGAAAAGAACACTATTGAAACAGCGTTTAAACAGAAGATTGTCGATGCGATGGTTGGCAGTGATACAAGCTGGGCAATGGGTGGCAGTTTTCATACAAATGATGGCAGTGGTCAAAGCCCTAATACAAGTAGCTTAACAGTCCCAGCAGTGGGTAAGGGTGGTATTGTTTTAAACACTGGCGGATCGCAATATGTTGGGTCACAAACAACCATAGGATCATCAACCGCAATCACTAATGGATACAAGGCTACCTTTCAAGGAATAGTTAGAGTAACCCAGTCATATACTATTACTGCTATTTATCTAAAGCATTCAAAGGCAAGTGGAAACAATAATAACTATGATCTAGATATTGCTAGTGGCTCTAACTGGTCTAGTACCTCCATTGGTAATGGAGATCAATTAACAATAAGCTGGATTATCCAAGCTGTAAAAGGAAACACCAGTGTTTCATAGGAAGTAATATGGTAGGAACATTTGATTTAAAACTAATAAGACCAAATGAAGGTGTCATAAAAACCGTAGTCCAAAAGAACGATATCGATACATCTAATGTAGGTTTAATGGCTAAAATAATAGGAAACCTTTCAGCCTCCTCAGGGAATGCTGGAATATATCTAAATCCTAATTTTAGTTATAATTCTTATACGAGTAACGAAAGCTCATCTCATGCAGTTGTAGGTCAGGATGGAATTATTGCAACTAGCCCTGTAACTCTAGGATCGTATTCAGGGCAAGGTGGAGAGACTGAGAGCGATACAACTATCTGCTTTAATGTCTCTCAGACAGAAGATGAGGCAACAGCTACTAAGGCACGGTGGAAAGCACAGGTACAATGGATTAACTCAGAGTTTGAGGCAACAATCCCATCTCTAGAGGGTGGCAGTAATTATATAACTGACTTTGAGCTTGGTAGTAGCTTGAGTGCTTATTTAGATGGCTTTGAAATATCTTTTGCTAGTATAACATTAACTGGTAGCGATAGAGTACAGCCAGCTCTTAATGATATAATAGACATAACTTGGACGATAGAAGTGAGCTAATGAATGGCATCAATTTCATTTACGTCACCCACTAGTAGTACAACTTGGGATAAATTAGACACTGTAACTATTAGCTGGAATAAAACTCCAGCCTCAGGTACATGGGGAGATCAGGTTCTTTATTTATACAAAGGATCATCATTTGAACAAACAATTGTCTCTAATTTATCAGGAACGGCTAGTTCTTATAGCTGGACAATTCCCGAAGGATTAGACAGCTCCTCTAGTTATACTATACAGATTCACACCACGCATGATGATGGTGGTGGTGGAAGTCCTTAATGGCTGTCTCGAATGTATCCGCCACCAGTCAGCAGTTTACAATACAAGACCCCCAGTATGTAGTATTTACGTCACCTAATTCAGGATCATATACTTACTTACAAAATATTAGTATTCAGTGGACAAAAAATAATTTTACCGACAATGTAGACCTATATTGGACTTCATCTACTACCTTTTCTACCTCTAACAATATAACAACCAACTTTAATTCTCACCCATTTACATGGGATGTTCCATCTTCCTTAGCTGGCTCTAGTGTTTATATATGGGTAAGAAAAACAGGGGACTCAACTGTTAAGGACAGGAGTGATAGTGCAATATCTATTACTGCTGTAACCATATCCCGTACTATAGCAGAGCCTATTACCGTATCAGATTCAGACCCTACAAAGGCAACAGATAGCTGGAAAATATTAAGGACTTTTGCAGAGCCAATGACAGTATCAGATGCTGATCCAACAAAGACAAGTAGAACATGGAAATATTTAAGGACTTTTGCAGAGCCAATGACAGTAACGGAGGCAGACTCAAAAACGAGCAGATTATGGAAGAAATTTATAACACTAGCAGAGCCAATGACAGTAACAGATTCTTCATCGGCAACAAGTCGTTTGTGGAAAAAGTTTAGGACTTTAGCTGAACCCATGACAGTATCAGAGTCCAATTCAGCTACAAGCAGACTATGGAAGAAGTTTAGAACAATAGAAGAGCCTATAACAGTAACTGAATCAGATTCAGCTCTTACCCGATTATGGATTAAGGTCAGGACAATTGCTGAAACACTTAATCCTATTGATACTGCATCTGAAGGACACCTTCGTTTATTAGATGAGATTCTTGCTGTAACCGATTCTTGGACAAAAACGATTGCAACAAAAGGTTCTGTGTATCAGCTTGATTCTTCTAGCGGTGACGAATCTTTTTCAGCACTATATAAGACTGGTTGGATTATGCCTAATAATCTCGGAAAGAATTCAATAATTAGACGTATAAACATTGATTATTCAAGTGATAGTGCTATTACACTTAAGATTTTTAAGGACGATGATATAGTCACTCCATTTGCAACAAAATCATTTGATTCATCTTCTACAAGCACGCACGGAAGTATTAGGTTAGGTACAAGGGTTAAGTATTTTCTAGTCTCGATTGAGTCCACTCAATCAGCGAATGAAAACGTGCGTATAGAAAGAATTGAAATAGAGGTAGATGATTAATGGCAAATTCGACAGTTTATCACTTAGGCGGTGCTGACGGGGAAAGTTTTTCGACAAAACGGAAAACGGGTTGGATACCTCTAACTGATATGGCACGAAATACAACCATACGACGTTTTAATGCACGTTATAAAAGTCCTGAAACAGTCACCGCCAAGATTTATTCTAATGGGGACGATACAAACTCCCTGTGGGAAGGTTCTTTAAAAGCAAATGATGGGGATAGTGGTGTGAACATTAATGGTGCAGTGTCTAGTACAACAGCAACCTCGATCACAGTCGACAGTAACTCCATCTTTAAAGACGGAGATTGGGTAAAGATTGGAAACGAAATAATGAAAATTGACAATGTGCCCAGTGCAACATCAATAACGGTTGAGAGGGGTGGTAGGGGTACTACCGCATCAACTCATAGCGATGATGCCAATATTCATTATGCTAACTATCCAAATGACTCAATAGCTATTGGAAGAAGGGCAAACAGTATTATGGTGGAGGTATTGACTTCCGCCTCAACGAGTACGAGCTTAGAAATCGGAAAATTGGAGGTAGAAGTAGATGGCAAAGGGTAAACGTAAATATACTACAACACGTAGTGATTTAGACAGGAAACAATCAACAATTAATTTTTCAAACGAAAGTATAAACTCGGATAGCATGGGAATGGGAGACTTTAAGTTCACAAGTTTAACAGCCCACCAAATAGCTCCATCCGATCCAGCTCAAGATGAAGGACGTTTATATGTTCGAGATAAGGATGGAATTTTGTATTACATAACAGCAACAAAGGTAGGTTAATATGTGGGGACAAGCATTGGCAATAGCAGGGGGTCTCGTATCTCCAGCAATAGACGCATTTAGAGGTAGTAGCTCGGCAGAGAAGGCGTATGAAAGGTTCTTAAAGAGTAAAGGAATGTCTGATGCTGACATCAGAAGTCAGGTTAGTCAAACCGCAGGTCTTCAGGCTGATAAAGCTGACTTAGCAAAACAGGGTGTGATGGGCAATTTGCAAGGTCAAGGTCTTGGTAACAGTATTATTGGTGCACAAGCAGGGATGAAGCTGGATATAGAAAAAAATAAAATGATCGATGCAAGAATGAACCAATTGAATAACGCCAACTTGCAGGAAAAAATGCGACGAGATGAGATGTTTGCTAACTATAGATTGGATAGAGATCAAGCAAAAAGGCAGGGACAATCAGATTTTTGGGGAGGAGCTTTAGGCGGAGGTGGCAAACTTTTAACTAGTTGGTTAAGTAAGCAAAACAAAAATTCTACATCCTCAAGTGCAGGTTAGATATGCCTAGACAATTTGGAACACAAAGACTTGCAAAAAACCCTCTTGATGAACTACTTGCGATGCAAGAGAATAGAAAAAAATCCGCCTTACAGCGAGTGCGTCAATTCCCATTTAAAGATGTTTATGAAAAAGATGGTCAGTTTTATGAAAACAAAACAGATAATGAGGGGAATTTTATACAGGCTGAAATATCAAAGGCAACTTATGATGCCTACAATCAGCAGAATCAGATAAATAATACATCAAGGCAAACCTTGGGATTAAGCCCAGTAGAGACTAGTCCAGTTGATCAGGAAGAAGAAAAAGTTGGATTTTT
>Ga0098044_1000278_pt1 | contig 27357 bp, 48 predicted proteins | sample 10_taG_FD_75053 | JGI IMG/M metagenome (GOLD analysis project Ga0098044, IMG submission 75053) | Marine viral communities from the Subarctic Pacific Ocean - 10_ETSP_OMZ_AT15264 metaG | ecosystem: Environmental > Aquatic > Marine > Oceanic | place: Pacific Ocean | collected 2015-01-16 | reverse complement strand
TCATGGTCAGTATCTACAGTTGCATCTTCAAAGAGATCATATCCCATATAATGAACTGAATCATTATGTTTAAAAGAAGCAAGAGCCATCTCTATAGCTCTGCCCCCATTCCATGTACCTGTCTCTAGAATACACTTGGGCTTGTAGAACCTTATAATATCTGCCAGTTGCTTGTATCTATTAGGAAGTATGTCAGGAGATGTTTCAGTATCCGACAATTTAATAACTCGATTACCATCCTTATCTCTAACTCCTAAGTTCTTTCGATCAGTCAGACTGACAATCATTTCAGAGAGGGGAGATTTATCAAGATCTATTTCATGTGTTTTCATACCATGAGCTTCATAGATAGTTCTTAATCTATTTGTAATAAAGACATCATGCCACTCTCGATAGTTTGAAAATTCTCCTGAAGTGTAAGCTCCTCGTAAATCTCCCAGTAAATCAACAGGAGTTTGTCTGCTTAAATTAAAAGCCATAATATATGTTTGATCTTTTATGGTTATAAGATCTACATTCTCTGAGCTTTCAGGAAATAAAGAATCAATATCTTTTTCTTTAATTGTTTTAATATTAATAGTACTAGGATCTAACCAGAATAACCAGCATCCACTATGATCGAAAGCACATTCGGTTAAAGCCATAACCTTGGGAATAAACTTAATAGGATTAAGGGCTTCATTATACTGAATTGTTTTACCTTCAGTCCCATCATGCTTGGCAAAAGCTTTAAGAAACTTTGAATAATCTTCTATCTCCATAAGATTATGATAGTGTATGTTAGGTGACTTAGGTAATGAGTAATTACTTAAATCCAGATCATGATAATAACAATGAAACTCTAAAGCACTATCCCAATTATTCTTAAATTCATTAAGAAGATTAATGGTGCTGTGTTGTAAAAAGTTTTCATCAAAGGCTGTAACAATTTTATACTTCATATTTTATCTCTCAGTAATAAGTAAGAATAATCTACATTCCATTCGGCTGCATATTGTCCATCAATAGGACGTTTAACACTCCATTCTTTAAACCAAGGCCCACCTGTTGTAAAGTGTACATTCTTTGGTTCTATCTTTTCAGAAGAGTGACCATCCAGCCAATTCCATTCCTCATGCATAGTTCCTATAGCACTATCCTTATCAGGCAACCACTTAAACTGATGCAGATAAGATCCTGATTTATTGTTAACTTCCATTGGAGTTATCTTTCTATTTAATTTATGACCACAATTCCAAAGAACAAAGCTTGACCAGTTCTTTCTAGGATAGGTTGTCTGTTCTCTGCCATCCATCTTGTACTGATCGAGAGGTTCATACTTATGCTTAACACAATAGAGGGGAAAGAAGTCATCATTATATTCTTCAAATACTTCATTAATATCTATTCGAGGGTACATATCACAATCCATATACAAAGCCCATCCTTCATACATCATCAGAGCAGGTATAAGAAATCTGCTAAAACTAAATTCAGTAGAGAAAGGACGTTGATCTATCTTATCTATGTACTGCTCATTGACAATTTCATAAGGTCTATAGTGCATTCCCATCAATTCAAGAATATCTTTTCTAAGAAATTTAACATGAATAGGTTTGGGAGAGTTAGCCTCAATAATATATTTCAATACAGTAGAAGCAGACTTTTCCTTGGGATCATAGCCTATAAAAACTGTATTTATTTTTTCATCTTTTCTCAAAATAGTCTCCTATAAAAAGGGAAGGCAACCATACAGGTATCTGATTCTTCCTTAAACCTGTTGTTCACCTTCCCATCTTCTTATTTAAATTCAATGAGCTTTGGCATTTTATCTTCTGGAATATCCTGTCTGAGCTTGATGATAACCATCCCATTTTCAAACGATGCTTCTGTGACTTCGATATTCTCAGCAAGATCAAACGTCTTTGTGAAAGCTCTACTTGCTATGCCTTTATGTAGAATGTTTTCGTTGCCCTCCTTCTCAGAGTTGTTTCCACTTATGGTTAATGTCTGTTCTTCCTGAACCACTTTAACTTCTTCCTTTGTAAAGCCAGCTAAAGCTAATTCAATCTTGAACTCTGTGTCTGATTCCTTAATCAGGTTATGAGGTGGATAACTTTGATTATCTTTTTCAGGCATCTCCATCAGTTGTTGAAATAACCTATCATAACCTATAGCTCTTCTCTCAAAATTTACAAGAGAGGGCATATTAAGGAATTTCCAATTACCTTCTAGTCTTACATTCATAGCATTCTCCTTTTCAGCAAGAGTTTATGGAACCCACTATTGGCATTCCATATACTATATTATACTACATTTTATGGTTTTTGTCAAGTCTTTTTTTCCATATTTTAATAGCTTCAGGATCTCTTGGTTTTTTATTTGTACAATGTGACATCTTTCCATTATGATTTTTTTGCTTTGCCATATTAAACTCCACAAGTTCCACCTGCATTACTGATTTCACAGATGTCATGAGCTTGTATGTTATCTTCAAATTCTTCACCTAATTTATCCATAGCTTCAGCATAAGGAGCTCTGGTAAGAGGCTGTCCACCTCGACATCCATCGGGATAACAAGTAAATCCTCTAAGTCTATGAGAATACTTAGCCAAGGTCTGAGCAAAGTCTTCTATCTTACCTTCATTATTATCTTCAGTATCCCATGCTGGTAAATTAATTGTACTGGAGATAGACATATCCACATACTCCTGTACATTAGCTTGAAAGTTTAACCTTCTCTCATAATCAGTAACCAGATCAAGGGCAGAGTCAATACTGTCAGGTTTAACTCCATAAAGTTCTATCATTTCTTGAGCAGCACTATCAACAACGTATTGGTAATGCCACCTTTTATTCTTTAAATACCTACGTTTATAAGCTACAGCAAAGATAGGCTCTACTCCAGTAGATGTACCACCCAGTATTCCTATCGTACCAGTAGGAGCTACAGCCCTGACAGCAATAGGTTCAGAGATATTTAGTTTCTTGGAAAAACTACGAGCAACCTTATCACTCTCTGCTTCATAGACTTTAAACCATCTATGTAATTCTGGTGTAGTCTCATACCTATGTCCTCGTTGAATAAGCCATTCATGTAGCCCCATCAGGCCAAGTCCTAAACGTCTATTGGAATCTCGAACCTGATACACCTTTTCGTAGGGAAGCTGCGCTCTGAGTGTTCCACACAATAGAAATTTAGTGGCAAGTTCAACGACCTCTTGCAACTGGTTAAGGTCATCAATACGAGCAAAGTTAAGGCTACCAAGATTACAAACATCACTATCATCTTCACTCGTAACTTCGGTACAAGCATTCCTGAGTGTTTCATTTTCCTTCTCAAAGAAGTTAAACGAGAAGCCCGGTTCACCTGTTCTAAGAGCTTGACGTACATTAGTCCTAAAGACATCTCCTATTTCTCCTTTCTCCCAATAATTAAGTAACCATTCGGTATCATAGTTTACACTGATATTAGTCATGTCTAGGGGTGCAGGAAAATTAAAATCATCTTGTTTAATATCAAACAAAGTCTTACCTGTATTTCCTACTGGCATATCAAACCAGTTCTTTGTTACCAAAAATTTATCTATATCTTCATGTTTCCAATTAAGAGAAGCATAAATAGCAGATCTTCTTGAGCCTCCTTGCATTACCTTCTGACCTATGGAGTTAATCATCTGCATCTTAGGTATCGGGCCAGAAGCTATACCTCCTGTTCCTTTCAGAGTTTGTCCTTCAGATCTATAAGTAGAATAATCTATACCAATACCACCACCTGTCATAAGACAGGACTCAGACTTCCAAGATAGGTTAGCCCAATCTTCTCTGGTATCTTCCTCTGCTTTAAGAAGGTAACAATTATTAAAGAACTTCTTTTCCCTTCCTGCATAATAAAGATAACGGCCACCGGGAATAAACCTTAGATTAGATATATGATCTATTAAAGATTCTTTTTCATCCTTGGTTATCTTATCTTGGCAGACATCCTCTACCAATGTGCAAGCCAATTCATGAAATGTTTCTGCACCTTCATGAGAATACTTAGTATAAAATATATCTTCACTAAACTTCGATCTGAATTGTGGATTACGATTTGACTTGAACATGTTTGCCCCTCTCTATTAAATCATTAAATAGATCTGCTTGTTTTTCCTCATCAGGATAATGAAGTTTAATTATTAACTGAGCATAATGTATAGCTTTCTCTACATCTTTCTTTCCATCTCCTTTAGTTCTGTGTCTGGTAATATATTTTATTACATTGCCTTCTAGATAATCAAGATTATTTGCATGAATATATTCTACGGGTTGAATACTACATTCTTTATAATGATTACCACCTATCTGATTATGTAAAGGGTCTTGGTCAATAGATAAGTGAACTAAATCTTCTTCTGACATTTTCTGTATCTCCTAATTGAATAACTTCATATGCAAAGGTTCTAACTTTTTTAGGCTCTACTCCTGCATAATGACAAATAGTTTCAAAATCTTTTGTAGATGTAAAGAACCAAGCATGTGCTTGATCTCTTTGTAATCCTATTTCGTTACTCTCATTTTGTTGTTTTGGTTTTGTTACATCCAATAATGCTTGTATAATAACAGCAATATATAAACTTTTCTCTCCATCTTTTTCACTAAGATCGTAAAGAGATTCTATAGAAACATTAGTAGGGATCGACATATTCTTGAACTGGTCTATAAAATTTACCTCCTACATAATTATTATAGAAAGCTGCTTTATCTGTCTCTTCAAGTGTAGAAGTTAGTACATTATATTTCATTTGATAATAGCATTCATAGTATCTAAGACTTCGTTTATTTTTAAACTCAGCTAAAATTTCAAATTTAAAATTATTTTTACCAATCTTTTTTATATCTTCAAGTAAATGTTTAGAAGATCCCATGTAAGTTTCCCAATTAGATTGAGATTTCTTTTTACCTTTTTTATAATTAAAGTATTGCTTACATCCTATGTAAGCTTTACCTGTTTTATTATTTGTAATACAATATACAAATCCAAATTGAGTTAGGTCTGGTTTGCTTTTACATTCCCAATGCATTACCAATTAACTACTTCCGGGACATCAGGTTCTTTGCCAACTTGTACCAAGTATCTTTTACCTTTTGCATATTCAAAGACACGTATTCCCCTTCCTTGGTTAACATCCGACCAACATTCCTTTTTGTGACCACAATAAACACAGCCAAAGGGAAGCTTAAGATTACCAGACTTGCCATCAGGTAGAGGAGTATAGCACCTATCAGGGATACTACCATTAGTAACCATTCCTTTAAGAAATTTAACCCTTGCACCAGCATTAATCATCTCCATTGAATGAACTGGAGTTAAGCATATCTCTCCAGTAGATTTATCTATAGCTAGGAAAGCTGCTTCATCAACTCCATTAGCTTCAGCATAAGCTGAGATTTGAGCTATGTATCCGAAGGGATCATCCTCCAATAAATTATTATTTTTAAACTTTTGAAAGCTGGCAGTTGAAGCACTCTTACAATCAACAAGAACATCATCTATCATGGAATCCTGATGACCTACTACACCTTCAACCTCTACTTCTTTCTGCTGATCAGTTACTTTATGACCAGCTATCGAGGCACATAACAATAACAATTCTTCAAGAATATATCCATATAAAAATTTAATTCTTGTACTTGGCTTGAGAGGAATGGCATCCTTCTTAGTATTAACATCATACCATAACTGCCTGTCAGGTTTACCAATAGCAGACAATCTTAGATTGCCATAGTCTCTTGGTTTCTCATAAAGAAATTCTTTTATGTGAACCTTCAGCATGTTTCCAAAATTATCTATATGTTTATCTACTTCTTCTTCCTTCATCTTAATAGGATCAAGAGAAAATAAACTATAAATATCTTCAACTAGTGTATTTATTTTTTTCATCATAAAAAAAATGGGGATGAATAACAACTTTTGTTACTCACCCCCAAGTCTCCTTTAGGGTTTAAGACGCAAAAGCTAAGTCATTTGCTTCTTCATTAATGTAGCCTCCTTTGACCACATCAAATTCATCAACATTATATTCTACTAAGTCTACTATTTGTACAGCATTGAGATAGCCTTTAACTCCTCCTCCATACTGCGTGTAGGCTACAGGATTATAACTCGCATTAACCTTTGAGCCATTTCCCACACGTTTACTAGTTGGAAAAGGATTACGTTCAGAATCTTTTACAGATATAGAACGATTAGAACCATCTCTTGTTCGGGCATACTGTTTCAGGGTAACGAAGTCTCCCCTTTCATCGCCCTTATTTTTAATTGTAAGGCCATCACCCTCTGCAATCTTTTTATTCTTGGCATTAAGATTACAGATTTCTATACTCCATTCACCATCGGGATTGAATTTTGTATTTGGAGTAATGATATGCGCCCAATAAGCTTCACCTGAAATAACACTCATAATTAAATTCCTTTCATTAGATAATAACATTAAGATAATAACATAGTAATTTAAATTGGTATATATTTTTCTTTGAAAATAACCTCCTTTAATTATTAATACATCTATTATATCATGGATATAAATAAGTGTCAAGTACTTTTTTTAATTTATTTGAATTAAGTTAGCTTTTTCTTTTGGTACATGAAAGAATGGTTCTTTTAAATGTGGTGAACCAATCCTACTTGAGTTTTGAATTGTTCCTATAGGAGAAGAACTTACAATATCTCCATCTATAAACCAAGCTTGAGAACAATCAGTATTGAAGACAACAAATATTAAATCATGATCTTTATATTCTTCCTTCCACTTTTTGATTAGTCTTTTCTTTCTATCTGGTATCCTAACTTCCTTCCAGAATGGAGGCCAACTATCTCCCCATTGATTCTTAATCTCAACTTCAAAGAAATAGTTTTTATCTTTTTTAGCAGCTACATCAAAAAAATAATCTTCTCTTGGTACTATATCTTCATAACCATTTTTATTTAGATACCCTACTATAGCATCCTTGGCACGTTGATCATTAGAATCATAGGATGATTTATCAAATTGTCTATTGTTGTGTCTCATATTTTATCTCCGTTTAATTTAACCAGAATAAAGATTTAAATTGTTTAGTATGTAAAGAATTAAATTTAGGAACCTGCTTAATAAGATTTTGAATAAACTTCTTTGTATATTTTTTCTTAGCTAATTTTCTATCAGGATATATCATGGTTACACCTTCATTAGCCTTACGTAAGATAACAATACCTTCAGTATTCTTCACTACCAGTTCTCCAATGTGTCCATCAGGATCAGGAACTAAGATCACAAAGTTTTCGATCCCGACCTTACTGGCTTTACCTATAATACCTGTTCCTCGAATGCCGACTGTAGCTGTAGGTATTTGAAGTATCATAAGGTCTGGCCCTAGCTTTGCTATACTACCACTCACCATTCTAAATGCACCAGTAGCTATTTTAAGATCTATAAAACCATCTTTCTTTATAGGATCATATACAAGATCTAAAAGATAAACATCTCCTAGCTCTCCTACATTAACAAGAGAGCCATCTATTAATTTAATTTCAACAGAAGAACTTCTTCCTGTTAGGATTCGATCATCTTTATATAACCAATCTTTTTCAGAAAGTTGTATAGATCTTTGTTGTCTAACAAGAGTAACATTCCCTTCTCTATCTAGTACCATACCTGCTTTTTCATTAGCATGTAAGGGAAAAGATAAAAGTATTACAAAGAATACTAGAAAAGATAAAAGTATTAGAAAGAATATTAGTGTGTATCTGACCATGTATTTCCTACCTTATATTCACAATCTAGAGAACACTTCATACCTAAAGTTTCTTGAGCTTCTTTTATGGATTTCTTGGTTATACTTCCAAATGTTTCTACATCTTGCTTGGCTACTTCAAATTGATACTCATCATGGACTGAGGCTACAAGTTTAACATCTACTCCTGCCTTTCTAATGTGTTCGTCCATATGAACCAGCCATTGTTTACATACGATAGCTCCTGCTCCTTGAAGAAGGGTGTTAAGGCTGGCATGAGGTGATCTGATGTGTAGTCTCCTTCCATCCAGAGCTTTGATTGTTCCTGTCTCAGCAGCTTCGGTAACATTATCTCTTAATATTTTAAGCTTTGGCATATTAGATAGGAACTTACTGGTTAGTAGTTGCCCTACTCTGGCATTACCTCCTACTACCTTACCTATTTTAGCAGGTCCGGCCCCATAAAGAAAGGCATAGATGAAAGTTTTTGCTTGATCTCTGTTGGTTAATCCAGCAGCCTTCATGTTAGCTGTATGTATATCACCATTAACAACTTCATTAGTGTAGTCAGGCCAATCCATATAATGAGCCAGACAACGTAGCTCCAGACCACTGGCATCAGTTCCTACAAGCACATGAGTATCGGGATTAGATACTGTCCATAGCTCTCGACACTCCTTACCATAAGGACTATAGGTAGCTGGTACTTGAGCCATGTTAGGACTGTTGTGTGCCATCCTACCAGTAACAGTACGTAGGGTCATGACTCTGCCTCGTACTCGACCATCCTCCTCACACTCCTGTATCCAAGACTTGAGTAGACCAGTACGTTTTTGTAATAGAAAGTATCGACTAAACATCTGTGCTTCTGGCATCTTTAACTTGGAAAGTATTTCTTCTGATACAATTACATTACCTTTTTCAGTCTTATGAGTAGGCTTCCACCCTCTCTCAATCAGCCGTTCTGCTATTTGTTTCCTACTGGCAATATTAAAAGGAGTACTCTTTGGTATTTTCTTTACAGGAGAGTAAGTTATAATAGGTTCAAACATATCTTCTGCTTCACGTTCCAGTTGATGTTGTTCATCCTCTAGTTTAGATAGAAACATCATAGCTTCTTTAATATTAAAAGCAAATCCATTTATCTCCTGCTGATCTACTATTGCTCTGACTTTTCTTTCGAGTTCGTAGGATCTTTGTGAAAAGTTCTTGCCTTCAACTGATAAAGTATTAGCCAATCGTCCAGTAATTTCTGTATCCCTCTTACAATAAGAGAGCATATCTTCTGTATAAAATTTAAAATCATTACATTCTCCTTTCGGAAAGTTTAATCTTTCTCCCCATGCTCCCAGAGAATGTCCTCCCTCTCTGATAGGATTATATAATTGTGATTCAATCAGAGTATCTCTAACCTGAGAGAGCTTTATACTTGAACCAGTTAATCTATTTAATATGGGTGCATCAAAGCTCACGCCATTATGCATAATAAACTCATCTATTTGTTTAGACCATTCTGCAAACTGTTGACACTCATCTTCAATCCATACCTTCTCTTTGTTTGAGGTAAGAGATCTTGCAACAATGCAATGTATTTTTGTAGCATTAATAGCATCTGTTTCTATGTCAATAATAGCTTTAGTCATTGATCATCTCCACTTGATATGCATCACGTATATCTATTAAATAATTTTGTCCTAAAATTTTAGAATCATTTACTATATCTGAGGATATATGCCAAGCTTTCTTTAAATCTTTTCTAAAGATAATAAACGTGTAAAGATCATATCTATTAAAATTTTTCCAATCATCAATTAATTTTTTATTTTTCAATGGAATGTATATGTATCTCCAGTTCTCAGGCCACTCTTCTACCCATCCTTCATGTACATCTACACTATAGATAGATTTAGAACCATTACCATTCACTTCTCCTACTATATCAAACTCACTACGATCTTCAGGTTGTATTATTAAATCTGGTATATTTTTATATAGCCACTGGATCATAACATCTCTAGGCTGCATTCTTTTTCTCCGTTATTTTTTTATAATGTTTGGCTACTGCCATAACCTGCTCTGGTGTAGCATTAGTCATTATCTTGTTAGCTAACTGACAAACTATTTGTACATTACCTTTTGTGTATCCTTTACTATTATTAATTCTATCAAGGGATGGTGAACTATCAACAGGGCTTCCCTTAGTTCCTCGTTTAAATTCAATACCTAGTGCCGGACATTTGTTATCTTCAGGCCATATACTTTTAACATATTCATTCGTAATATTGAAAGGAAGAATTTTTCTTCTCTTTGCTCTTTTTATCATTTCTATCCAAGGATTTTCTTTTATAAATGTGTGATAATATTTTCTTTCATATTCTCTTATGGAGTCTCTATTTTCTTGACGGTATTTTTTATTATATTTTTTAAAATATTCCTTTCTAACTACTGGATCTTTATATGGCATCATCATTCTCCATAAACTCATTATCATTTTCAACATATGGGTTCTCAGTTTCAGACATCCTTCCAGTTTCTTTATCATAAAATAATCTACATGCTATACCTGTATCTCCTGTATACCTGTTCTTCAGGATACGCAGGGTTGTAGTATTAGCTTCTGCTGCATCCTCTGCCTGTTGATTTCTTTCCAAGGCTATGACACTATCACTTAGATGAGCAATACTAGCCGATCCTCTAAGGTGCGAGAGAGATACTTCTCTCCCGTCCTCATGTCCCTTATCTCCTGTTGGTCTTTTCAGATGAGATACTAAAAGTAATCCTACATTTGTTTCTTCTACTAATGATCTCAGCTTAGTCATCAGCACATCAATAGATTTCCTCTCATCTCCAAACTCTTCATTACCCGATACAAGTATTGATAGATGATCCAAGACTATCCACTTACAGTCCAGTGCCTTCGCCATATACCTGACACGATCCAGTATCTCATCATTGGATATAGAACCAAAGTGGTCAAACGCAAAGAACCTTTCGCTATCTATGGTAGCATTCTGCCACTCTCTAAGCTGTTCTCTGGTAAACTGATCTCGTATTTCTCTGATGTACAATCTGGCATTCGCTTCTACAGACATGATATTAAATGCTGTATTACGTATGCTCTCCTCCATTGCTAAGACTCCTATGGTATCTTCTGTGACAGTAAGGATATGATGCATAAGTTCACGTACAATACTAGACTTACCCATACCAGCACCAGAGGTAAAGCAAACTAACTCACCACTTCTCATACCATATGTCTTCTCATTCAGACCCACCCAAGGATACTTACATACCTGACAATCCTTCTCATCATACAGGCTTTCTCCAAGAGAGGCTAGGTTTATAATACCTGCTGGTGTATAAACTTTAGCATTCCACCATGCTTGGGTAAACTTTTCCCTTTGTCCTGTTAACAGGTACTCATTAGGATCTTTCAGATCTAGGGAGACAACCTTACATTTGTTAGGCTCAAAGAGCTGGGCTACCTTTTGGGCAGACTCTTTCCCCGCTTTATCATTATCAAAACATAAGACTACATTATCGAATTGATTTAAATAATTAAAGGCTTGCTTACAATTCTCCAAGGCAGATGCAGCACCATTCTTGATTGAGACAACAGGCCACTTACTGCCCATTAGCTCATAGGCAGACATAGCATCTATCTCTCCCTCACACACAGTAATAAACTTCCCTCTCTGATTGAAGAGGTTTTGTCCAAAGAGTTCGGCTCTACCTATATTGCCTTCAGACCAAAACTTTTTCCCTTGTACTTCCCTTACCTTATTAGCTATGTGATTACCACCCTCATCAAAGTACTGATAGATATGATGAGTAACAGTGTCACCTTTCTTTTTTATTTGAACATTATATTTCTTAGCTGTCTCTCTACTAATTTTTCTATCGGGTATATCTCCTAGTAATCCTGTTGTTTTAAGCACTGAGTTTGTTTCAACAATCTTAACATCTTGCATAACACCTTCTCCAAATCTTGTTTTACAACTGAAACAGTATGAATGTCCATCCATGTGTTGAACATTAGCTCTACTTGCTCCGCAATCAGGGCAAGCATTTCTATCTCCCCACTCTTTCATGTTACCTCTCTTTCCTTTTTACTTCTTCAATCTCATAGGTTAGATCAGGATTATATCCTAAATGTCTTGTTAAAGTATTACGATATTCAATAGCTTTCTCTGCCTCCTTCTTTGTACGAAAGGTTTCCAGACCTACCTTTCCCATTTCCTTGTTTAATATGAGTCTCCATCTAGACATCCCTAAAAGTTTCCCTCCATAAATTATTTACAAAATTTTCTTTATCTTCCATAATATCATTTATCTCCATCTTTGCCAAGCGTTTTGATTCTTTCTGATCGTAACCTTCATCGGCATACTGTTTGACAAGCTCTCTAAACAGTTGCCTTCGTTCCTGTTCCCATAGATTTTTAATCATCAAGCTCGATCCATTTCTTGTTAGCTTCTATTTGTTTAAGCACAGCATTTTCTTCTAGTAATTTTTTATTATTTTCTTGTAGTTCTTTTACTTGTTTATTTAATTGATCTACTGCTATATGAAGTCTAGATACTATATTATCTTTAGTTTTCATTATCTATTCCTTTAATAAAGTAGTACTATAATATATAATATAATATATACATATATATTATCATGTTTATGGGGTCATGTCAATATAAAATACATGATTACCTATCTGTCCCATAGCTTTAAAGTGAGGATTAGATGCCCATCTGGGTGTAACATGGCTGGCATGATAGTGTGTACAACCCACAGTCTGCTTGAGTTGTATACCCATCAGTGACATTTCTGCAACATCAGAAGATAATAATGCTGAAGCAAGGTCATGATACTCCTCCCTCTTACCATCACAATAGTAACTGAATTGACATTTGTTCCTTATAATCCTACCCATAAATCTTTTAGCTTGATGTACTACCCCACAGATTGTATTAGGATAGTTACTATTTTCTTTTCTTGTTAGGATTACACCAGCCACAGCTAACATACCAATAAGTTCTTCACCTCTGGCCTCATGATAGATAGCTTCAACCAGACATTCAAACTCATTTTCTTCAGCCTTAACTGAGGATATTAAAGTAACAAACATAATAAAACTAAGTAATAATTTTTTCATTATTTAAAATCCTAATATAACTAATAGTAATAATATTAAATCCATTTTATCCTCCTATATATAGTGCAATATCTACTATATCTAGTAGTGTTGGAACTGTTAAAACTACAAATAATAGTAACATCATTCTTTTATTCCTCCTACACTCTCACGTTGTATATCATTATGGTTTAACTCAACCCAGTAAATCTCTAAAGCTTCAGTATTTTTTATTGCTTTAAATCTGTGCTGTTCTCCTGCTGGTACAATAGATAAGTCACCAGCTTTTAGTAAGGTACTGTCACACAACCCATAGTCTTTCCATCTTTCTATTTTTAGTTCACCTGATACTACATAGAAAGCATTGATCTTAGACTGATGCTTATGCTGAGAACAATACCCATCTTTGTTTACTTTAATTCTGTGTATCTCTACTGCTGGTGATTGAAGTATAGGTTCAGTGCTACCCCATACCTTACCTTCCTTGATGCTCATTTAGTTAATCTCCACATGATGTAAGGTGTACCATCCTCATCTGTTAAAGTAATAGCTTTAACATTTGGATTAGGGTCTTGTTTTCCCACATAATTCCATGTTAAATCAGGATCATTCTCCATTTGTCTTTGAACTTCATCAAAGAACTCTTCGTTCTCTGCATAGAATATAACTTTAGACATAAATAACAATGCAAATATCATTCTATTTCTCCTTTTAAGTAATTTGTAATTTAGAAACTACCTCTTTAATTATCCCATCAAGGTAGGGTTGTAGTCCTGCTCGGTGTATATTAAATAGTTTCTTATGTTGTTCAAGTTCCTTTTCAAGAGCTTGAATTTTTAAATCTTTTTCATCGGGTTCTTGTACTTCTATTTCTTCATCAGCCATTATTGTCTCCCTTTAAAATAATTTTTCTGATCGATATAATCACATTCAAGACAGGTATAATAATCCCAAGGTATAGGATCATCAAGGTCTACTGTCCACTCAATATTATCTGAGCCACACTCAGAACATCTATGCTTTGCACTACTCATCATCGTAGTCCGTTAGGTCTTCAAACTCCTCACATCCACAGATGGGACACTCAAAGCCTTCAGGCATATCTTCCTTATGTATATACCCACACTCACTACAAACATATTTATGTTTAATCATCTCCTGTCTCCTATATTTTATTACACTCTTCATGTTTAATAAAATCTTCAAACTCTTTTCTTTTTACTTCTTTCATTTCTTTTTGTAGGTAGTCTACCTTTTCTTTTAAAGTTTGGATGTCATGTTGCAGTCTGTCTATTAGTAGTTCCTTATTCATCTTCTGTCTCCTCTTCTACTACAAAGTTTACTTGAAACAAACCTTCACTATCCTTGCCATACTGTGCATAGATATTATTATCCATGACAAAGTTTCTAACCATCTCCTTTACTTCAGAACGTGGTAATATTCTATACTCCATCTTCTTCCCTCCTAGATATAGGTAGATCATCAGGGACTACGTTTACAACCCATGCATACTCCCCTTCATCACTCTCATAGTCCTCTATGAATTGTAACTTAACTCTTAGTTCATGCTTCTCTAATAATTTATTAATAAGATTAACACCATCTACAAGACCATCACTCTGATGGCTGTCGTTAAACACTACTAAGTTATTCATTCTCTTTCTCCTTTGGATAATAAACATCTACTATACTATCACAGTGAGGGCAACTGAGGTTAGTGACTATGCTATAGGTATCATCTTCTTCTCCTATATCATGATCACCACCCCAGATTAGCTCTGTCTTACAATGCCAACAGTTCATGCTGCTTCCAATGCTTCCCATTCTGGAGAAGCCAGCATCTTCCTCACCTTATCTTCTCTACCTACCTTAACATTGTGAGCCTTACCTTTGCTGTCATCAGCATGAGAAGACCAATAGGTAGCTGAGTTATAGGCAGACCATAGTGTACCATCCTCTCTAGTACCATAGCCTTCATACTTCCCTCGACCATGTAGGTGTCTATTCTCTTCATCAAATATTTTCATAAGATTAGAGAGCATTACCTTGTTGGCTACCTTCTTTCTGGTCACATTATCAGTACGTTGTGCAAGAGTTTTGGTAAAGAGATTAATAGCCTGATCTCTTGTAACTTTGGTATCATACCAATCCCTCATTTGAGTAAGACCAGAGCCAGAGATAAACTCACCAGCATTCCTAACCTTAATAGCAAAGCCATTAACATTAAAGTTCTTGGTATGCCTACCGTATACATAGGCTAGCTTATCACCAGATACGAGAGTATTATAACAGAAGGATCTCCATAACCCCATCATACCAGAGTTAGCCCATGTCCTGTTATGGGATGTCCTGAAAACAAACTCAGGTATAATACTATCCTTACCTTCTCTCATAGTCATCTCATGTGCAGGGAATTTAGCTCGTAACTCCAGCTTGGCTCCTCGATCATAGACATTGGTTGTAAAGTCAGCATCAGTTAGATCTAACTCTGCCCTTTTAAGGGCTTGCTCCACACCATCTACGATCTCTGCATATTGAACAGGAAAGTATTCATCAGAGACTATACCTAAAGGTTCCTTGGTATCCTTACGTCTAATACCCATACCAATACTTGAGGGTATCTCCTCTGCTTTAATGTAAGCACCCTCAAGAGTTTTCTCATTAGGGCCAACTTTCCACTCATTAATAAGTGGGAACTTCTCTACTTTAAAGTCTATTTTGTTATGGTCAAACATACCTTTCTCCTAAGATTATATTATAACATATAACTTAACAATCATCAAGAAATTTTTCAAATCCTTTTTGAAAAGAATTTAATTCAGTCTCATAATAATCATTAAGTTGCTCTACGTCTAGCTCACTTTCTAGACTACCATACCTATCAAAATAATCTTCTATGATAGGCATACCCCATGCATCACCTCCATGACGCAGGAATCTATATACATCTTCTTTATTTTGAAACTTGATGCTCATTAACTTTGCTCCGTTGCTATAATTTTTGCACTATGATATTTAATCATTAGCTTATATCTTTTATTTCTAATTTACTTTTACTAAATAAATCAAATGTTACTTTCGATCCATCAGTACACGTAACAACAATATCTGTGTAATGCTGATCTTTTGCTATATTTGATTTGGATCTTTCAATTTCAATAGCTTCGACATTATGTATCGATAGGTTAGCACTCATATTACTTCTCCTTTCTGTGTTTAGATTTACGATTATAACTTCCCTTACCTTTTTTGGCAAGCACTATTTTATGACCCAACGCTCTGAGCCATTTCCAATTTGGATCACGTTTCTTAGTCTTTTCTACTACAGTCATTGGAACTTTTCCTCGTAATATGTTTAACAATTTAGTTAAGTTATTAACTTTTTTATTTAACTCTTTAATTCTTGTGTAACTTTTTTGCAACTGTTCCTGTAAATCAGATACATTTTTCTTTAGTATTTCTATTTCAGTCATAGCTTATGTATCTCCATTTTTAAATTTTCGAGGTCAGCTATTACCTCCTCACATAAATACTTACTATTATTATTATTACTTAGATCAGCAATAGCTTTTACTTTATCTATAGTTGTATTTATTATACGTTTTACTTGTGGTATCTTACCCATAATATAAGGATCATTATGGGGTAAGTGAATTTTAACTGCCCCACTCATGTTGGTAATCCAAAAATACCAATTAATTGTAATATAATTTCAAGTATTGCTTGCATTATTTTATTCCTTCAAGTTATAAGTTTAATATTTAGTGCAGTTGGATAGTCCTCCAATAATTCTTTTGTATTTTCATAAAATTCTGCTACTTCTTGCAAAGTATATTCACCTGTTCCTTCACACTCCAAGCACTCAGTCTCTCTATACTCCACCCATCTATCGGGTGTATATCCTCCACTAACATTTTCGGTTTGACCGTCATTACAATTATCACAAGGTAAAGTTACTTCATAGTGTGTCATAGTACCCTCCATAGTATAGAAAAATTAAACATAACATAGCTATCACAGTTATTCCAATTATTAATTTAAATATTTGATTAATCATTAGCCATACTCCTTTAATAGTTCAATAACTTCCTCTTTATCAGCACTCTTAAGAAAATATTCTAATCTATATTGAAATGCAAAGTTCTTGAGAGTATTTAAATCCCACTTTTCAATCATATTATCAATGGCTTCTTCAATATCAGCCCTCTTAAGAAAATATTCTAATCTATCTTGTTTTTCAATCATATTATCAACAGCCTTTTTAATTTTATTATAATCCATTACTCCATCTCCTCGATTGCTTTCTCTGTTAAGGCTTTAGCCTCTTTCTCTGCCCTATCCAGATCATTATATATTTTTAGCATTTCTTCTAAAAAACCCTCAAATATATCTTCTCTCTGGGATTCTAATCTCCAATGTAAACTCATATCATATCTCCTTTCTTATTTAAGATCCGTCTGAGTAATGGTAGTATTATACCATCATTTCACTATATAGTCAACATGTAATTTAGATACATGGTTTGCATCCTTATATATCTTTGGATATAGATCAGCTAAATATCTGCACCATGAATCCCATAGGTACTCACTCCCTCCTAAATCTTCGCAGGTCTTGATGTAGAAGTTAGCTTTTCGCAGGGCTGTAGTCTCAGTCATCTTATCATTCACCTTAAATACTGAGGCTGACAATCCAAATCGTGCTAGGTTATGCACATCAAGACACCCTACTTTACCCAAGGCAAGCTGTAATACAAAGCCAGCCTTCACTATCCCTATACCATACAGGCCAGAGACTTCCAGTAATTTTTCTGCCAGAGATATTTCTTTTGAATATACTTTCTCATAAAGATACCCCTTCATTGCCATGATTTCTTTATGTGTTCTTCTCTTTGTACCATTCAGACAGACCGCATTAACACCATTAATATCTATATCTGTCATTCTTTTACCAACAGTAAAGAATTGTGTTTGAATAGTATTTGAAACACAACTTAATCCCCTGCTAAAGGCATCAGGGTTCTTCCTCATGAACCTAGCTATCTTAGGTTGATGTGTCTTAAACATTTACTTCTCCTCTATTTTGTAGATTTCCTTTAACATATCGGTACGCTTTGCCAATATGTTAAGTTTGTGCTTCTTGGTTGACAATTTCTTCTTAAACTTTTCAAAGTTAAAGCTTACATTCTGTAATGCTGCCAGCATAGCCTCTTGAAATTGCTGTTTAGCATGGGTAGATTTAGATAGTGGAGGGTTCTTGGATATATCTTTTAATTGGGCCAGTTTCCTAACCGTTTTATATACATGATCCAGATGATCGAGTGTCAGATTCCCTTCCTTAAATTCTTTGCTATCTGTCTGAGATCTACCGATTTTCTTATTAAAGATACACACTAGTACTCCATAACTAATGTAAGGATGCTCTGCCTTAACCTTATTGTACATTTTATAAGGTTCCCTTCCCATTATAGCCCAGTAGTTAGCGAAGTCTCCATCATTCCAGTTTCTCTGATTGGTATTGATGGCGATCATATTGCTATACTTAGTAGATACTTCCATAATGTAATATGGGATACCAAGAGCCGTAGATGCTAGATACCTATGGTGTCCATCACGAATCTTACCATACCTATCCACAAGTATGGGTGCATCTTTCAATGCCGAACCATTATTCTTAAGGCTCTCGATCAGGTTCGACAGGTGAGAACTATTTACTATTCGTTGAGTTTTATGTGGTCTAAGCTCACGATAGAGCGGTGATTTATCTGTCACTTCATAGACATACTGCTCTACTTTTAGATTTTTAAACATATTATTCTCCTAAAGAAAAGTGGGGCAGTTTAACGACATATCCCCTTAGGTCGCTCTCTAGGGATTAGAGAAACCCTATTGAATTACTCCTCGTTATGCCATAAATCCTTGCGGATAATCCTACCCCTGTCCTGCCATACTCTCTTGATACCTGTGGCTAGGATAGTCAGGGGTGTGTCAATGAACTTACCGCTTACATCTCTCTTGAGATTGTATTCCCAATCAAAGTATGGGGTAAATAAAACTGGAACCAGCCAGTTCATACCATCTCTGAGGTAGTATTCCCTACCCCATTGAGAGTCTATTTTTCTGATGTCATAAGCCATACTCATTCTCCTCTCAGTCCCATAGGTTAACGAAGTTCTTAGCTACCCATTGGATAGCTTTCTTAGCATCACTGATAATCTTCTCTGCTTTACCCGACTCATCAAACTCATCAACTGTCCCCTCACCCTCTTTCATATCAGCATAATCTTTCAATGCCTTGGCAGTATCCCACAATTCTATTCGCCAGTTTCTATACTGCCTGTCATACTCTTCTTGTGAGGCTTCATCATCTTCCCCAAAATAATCAGTAATAGGCCAGCCATTTGTGTTATCACCTAAGAACTGCAATCTTAGGGCAAGCCATCTGGCTAGGGTAGTGTTCAGATTGATGCAGTCTTTTCCAATCGGATCATCTTTCCACTTCATTTTCTTCTCCTTCTTTTAGGGTATTCACCATCTCCATTATCCACGACATCTCATTAAATTTATCTGCATACAAAGACGCTGAATCAAAAGAATCAAACGGGCCATATGCAGAAAAACCATCTGATATATTGCCTACAAGTACTACATAGAGTGTGATGGGACACTCAAAGCCTTCAGGCATATCTTCCTTCCACTTCATATTACTTCTCCTTGTTGGTTGTTAAAAAGCCCACTCCTATCTGTATATTTTCTTTTGTGATAATCTTCTTAGTTTTTTTGTATTTGTCTTGCTAGTTTTAAATTTTCCTTATCTTCATCTGTTGCAAAGAATAGATTAATTGGCGAACTCATCATTTCAATCCAATTTTTTAACTCTTTACTAGATAAAGATTTTAACCATTTTTCCATTTTAATAACTCCTAGTCTAACTCCTTTGAACTAAAACTTTAGTTGAACATTCACTGCAACAATCTGTGGTGACATGTCCGTCCCGCCAAAAATTCCAGTCATCTAATGTAATCAAATCTGTTCTAAAAGTTTTATTACATACATTACATTTTATTGTATCTTCTTCTGTAATATTTCTTAAATATTCAGCCATTTTCTTCTCCTTATGACATTTTCTTTATTGTTACGATTAGCAGGAGTATAACAAATATTCCTGTCATTGCTAAGATAAAACCTACACCAAGCATTATTACTTGATGCTCACCAAAAAAGAATGGCAACAACAACCATTCTAATGAGACAACCCAGTAAGCAGTCACTGGTATAAGAAATGAGAGAAAATATCTCATGTCATCACCTCAATTCTATCCTCTATTATCACTTCATTCGGAGCCAAGCCTATCTTTTTGGGTAGTGCTACCCATAATTTAGTATCACCACCAAAAAAAAGACGCACTAATCCTATTGGGTTAATGCGCCTATCCACAATGGGCAATGCCCAGAGTATTACAAATTTTGTTTCAGTTTATCCCCTAGTTCTCGCAAAAAATTGTGCTTGAGATCCACGACCACCGTTGGTAAAAATTATTAAATTTTTGGTTTCGCTCATAAGATCACAAGATTCACCAGTAGTGGTCAGTCTTTTTTGAACTCCGCAATTTGAGTTGGTCATATTTCTTGCCCAATATTTTTCGGAGTCATACTTACGCTTTAAGCGTCTGCGTAGTCTATTTTGTTTTGATTTTGTCATTTTATTTTTGGGTAGTACTACCCGAACTCCTATTTATTAATAGTCTCTTACTCATAGTACTACTATAACATATATTTGAGAGGGGCTCAAGCAATCCGATACCTACAAAAAAATTACTCCGGCTCAGACTTATACTCATACTCATCTCATAAAATTTTAGGTAGTACTACCTAAAAAAAGACAAAAAAATACCCCCTATATCCAAAGATATAGAGGGCATAGTTTGAAGGTTTAATCTTTAGTTGGCCTTTGATTCGGCTTTCTCTTCCAGCTTCCATAATTTTTCCAGTATGTCCGTAAATTTCTCTTGCACTTGATCCGGTGCATAAACAAAAGATTTTTCAATCGCTTTAGAAAAACATTTTTTAACGTCCTCTGGAACAATTACCTCAACATCATTATTCAAAAAATCCTTAAAATGATTGAAGGTTTTTAATCCCAAATCATCGAATTTTTTGGTGATTGGTTCAAGTGTTTTTGCGTCTAATGTTTTCCCAGAAAAATTTTCAAATAATGGTAAAAAGTCCATGAATTGATGCTTAGTCTGGCCATTTACTTTATTAGCAAAAGACTTCGCAATTTTACCGAACTCAACAGACTTGCCTAAATTGTCGACAAGTGCTGGCAAAAAATCATTGGTAAAAACGGTACATTTTTTGCCGTCCTCTTCCGTCATTGCATAACGTGCAAGAGAAACTACCGCCATACCTAGGCAGGTTTTTTCACACATTTTGTCCCGATCCTCTTGCGCCTTTTTCTTATACTTAACAGCACCATTAATGAATTCGGAACCAGCTTCAACAAAAGTTTTAACTTCAATAAAATTTTTCATAATATTACCTTTTCAATGTGAATTCTCAATAGAACATTATTACCCTATCGAGTAGTTTAATTTTATGTACGCATTTAATTGTGACCCGTTTTCTTTAATCCAATTAAGGAAATGATCTAGCGAATGTCCTAGTTAACTGCTGTTTCCCCTAGATCTCAATTAGTCTCCGATAACCAACGCCTTGCATTACCGACATATAGACTGTACTACAATCAATCGTCATTAGTCAATAAAAACCAACATCATTTTCGGGTAGTACTACCCTTTTTTAAAAATCCCCCTATATTCGCAAATAGGCGGAAAACCAGTACAAACTACCCTAGACTATAGATAGCTATCAGTGACGCTTAAAACGCTACCTAGAGCATATCTGGGAAATACCCTTAAATGTGACGATTTAAAACGGGGATTGATGGACGTTCCCCTAAAATTTTTGAATGACTACACATAAAATTATAAGTAAGATATCTCTTTTTGGATATTTTTCAAATAAGAATGATTCTTAATATCACCCTACGGAAAAAATCTGTGGCTCCGGCTAGTCATCATTATATTAGTAAAGGGACATAAAATTAGCAAAATACATGGGTCTAAAATTCTACCAATGTCGGCCTACTTAAGTACTAATTATATTATACTTTAGTACTAATTATATTATATTTTAGTATATTTTATTATTTTTTTTATTTTAGTACTTGTGTAATTAGATATTATAGTGTATAATAATACTATGTATAATTTAGAAGAAAATTTATTAGAGTCTTTTATAAATCTTAAGGGACTCCTCTCACAAAAAGTAGAACAACAATCAAAATCAGACTTTCTTACGTTTGTCCGATTGATGGCTCCTTCTCTTGTATCTGACTTCATGATGGGTAATCACATTAAATTAATCTCTAATAAACTTAAAGATCTTGAAGAAGGAAAAATAAAAAGATTGATGGTCTTCCTACCTCCTCGTTCCTCCAAGTCAGTCATCTGTTCTAAATTATTTCCTGCATGGTATATAGGTAGAAATCCCACTCATGAAATACTAACTGTATCTCATAGTGATCAGTTGTCTTCTGACTTTGGCAGGTCTGTCAGAGATGTTGTCAACACAGAAGACTTCAATAAAATATTTAGAGGTGTCCAACTTAGAAGTGATGTCAGGGCAGCAGGTAAATGGAAGACAAACCAAGGAGGTACTTACTATGCTGCTGGCGTAAGATCACAGATAGCAGGTCGAGGAGCGCACATAGCTATTCTAGATGACGTAATGTCTGAAGAGGATGCCTTCTCTGATGCAGGTAGAAGGTATATAAAGGAGTGGTATCCAGCAGGATTAAGAACACGACTTATGCCTAATGGATCTATCGTAATAATAAATACCAGATTTCACTATGATGATCTGTGTGGATGGCTCTTGAAACAACAGCAAGACATGAGTGAGTATGAGACAACTCCTTGGGAAGTTATAAAGATACCTGCATGGCTTGATGAGGATGCAGCAGACTTACTGGAATTACCGGTAGGTAGTAGTTACTTTCCTGAATGGAAACCAGATAAAGTTTTGCAAACAGATGAGAACGAGATCAAGGCAAGTAATGGAGCGAGATACTGGAACTCTCTCTACATGCAAGACCCAACTCCTGAAGAAGGAGGATTAATAAAAAAGAGATGGATACAATTCTGGAAAGAAGATGATCCTCCCAGTTGTGATTTTCTCATACAAACCTATGACACTGCCTTCTCTACCAGAACGACAGCAGACTTCAGTGTAATCCAGACATGGGGTATCTTCAATATGTATGATCAGGATGAACAAGGATATGAGAATTACGTCTCTAATCTAATCCTATTGGGTAATATTAAGGGAAGATTTGAATACCCTGAACTTAGACGGCTTGCACAGAAACTCTATAACGACCACAGACCTGATGTCTGCATGGTAGAAAAGAAAGCCAGTGGACAATCCCTGATACAGGACATGAGAAGAGCAGGACTGCCAGTAATGGAATATAATCCTGACAGAGATAAAGTTGCCAGAGTATATGCAGCTTCTCCTATTATGGAAGCAGGTCGTGTCTGGATACCAAAAGGTAAGAAATGGTCAGATGATCTGGTAGAGGAATTAATCAGGTTTCCCAATGCTGCTCATGATGATCAGGTAGACGCAATGACAATGGCAATCCATTATATGAAGGAGTCTTGGCACTTAACACATCCTGATGATCCTGAATGGGATGATGCTCCCAGATCAGAGAAGAATACTTACTGGACATTTTAACTTGTGAAATAGTTAATTTTATGGTATAATAGTGTAGGGATAAAAGAGGAATACATGTCAGAAATTTTCAATAAAGCAGTAAAAGAAGCTGAGAAGCTTTCCACACAAGACAATGCAAAGTCTGTGTTAGATAATATTTATTCTACATTAGGGAATATAGATCCTCCTTTAACCATTGCTCGTAAGCTTGGATTAAATATACCTTCAGGAGAAGATTTAACTACTCTAGTACAAACAGTAGCAGAAGGAGTTAGTCCGGGTACTGATATACGAGAAATAGTAGAGGGATCTGAAAAAATTTCTGAAGGTAATGTTGTATCTGGTGGTTTACAAACATTAAGTGGCTTGGCAGGAGTAGCTATACCTTTTTCAAAACAAATTAGAAGAATAGGAAAAGTAGTTGATGATACTCTTTTAAAATCAGTTAAACCTTTAGATGTAGGTGTAGATGAATCATTATTATCTGGAAAATTTTTAAAAAATTATACTGAAAATGATTTTAATATTCTTGATGATTTAGTTAATAAAGGTAAGGTAAAACTTAAAGGATTAAAAGCAAATAAATTATTAAATGCTCCAATAGAAGGTGGAAGAAATATTGGTGTTAGATTGAATTTAAATTCTGAAATATTAGATGCACCTAAAAATTTAAAACCTAAATTACAAACAATACATGAAAAGACTGCAACTGGTAAAGCACTTTCCTATAAACCTTATGCAACAGTAGTAGGAACAGATAAGAAAAAAGTTAAATTTTATGTTAGTCCTTCAGGAAGAGAAAATATTGCTACAGGAAAAGTGTCAAAACATCCTGCAATGTCTGTAAATGGTGCATATGAACCTAACTTAAAAATATTACCATCTGATCCTAATGTAGTTGAAATAGGATTTAATCCAAAAGCACATCATCTTTTTATAGATTTAAAAACTGGTCAAGCTGTTAAAGAAGCTGATGCTGCTACAGTTATTGGAGATAGGGTATATGCTAAAGGTGTAACTTATTTTAAAAAATCAGAAGCACCTAAACCAAAAACAGCACCAAGTCAAGTACGATATAAAGAAAAGAAAAAAGGAGGACAGATTAGCACAGGATTAGAAGGAATAGGTGAGAATACTATCTATAGATCTAAAGATGGAGAAGGTCTTTCCAGTATTGGTGAATCTATTATAAATAGAGCCACTGGTGGAGATATTATTACTAGTGCTTATAATAGACCTATACCCAGAGTTATATATAGAGATAAGGGAGGAAAGATTAAACAAAAAAAAGATGGTGGTGGTTTATCAAACTTAAAGAAATCTATTAATATAAAAGGACAACCACATAAACTAGCATGGATTAATCCAGATGAAGCTTCTCTCCTAAAAGCTATGGGTGGTAGTGGTAAGAAGGTAGGTGGTATCCCTGCTTATTATTATGATACTATGGCTGCAGAAGCTTATACAGATTTTTATGGTGGAGATGATACAGGTACTGCTGGTGGGACTGAAGATCAAACTGATACTGGAGAAGTATCTTATTATATGAGGGGTACTCCTACGGATAAAGATAATCTTTCTCAACTAGAAGTAAGCTTAGGTTTACCTGAGGGTTCTCTTCATCCAGAAACAGGAATAGGTAGAGGAGGATCAGACGAGTTTGAAGGTAGAAGTGGATTAGCAACTATTGGAGATAGAGCAATAACTTTCCAAGCTCTAGGAAAAATACCGGGTGCTTTAGAAAGATTTAAAGAGTCAATGAGAGATCAAGTACCTGCTGATGTATATTCTACATATTTTAATGCACTACTAGAAAAAACTGGAGATATGGATAAAACTCAAAAAATAGTAGATGCTGCTTTAGCAATTCCCGGTATGCCAGAAGAACTTATTGCTAGATTTGAAGGATCTAAATCATTATCAGGAAAAGGATATATGTTTGGTGGTCCCGCTGAAACAGTTAAAGCTTTAATGGAGACAGATGTACGTAATTCGTTAGAGGCTGCTTTGGATAGAAAAGATAGAGCATTAATGGAGCAAAAAACAACAGATGAGGATAAATATGGAGAAGAAACTTCTCTTATAGGAGTACCGGGATATGAACTAGCAGAATTAATAGAAAAAGGTGAAGTACCCGGAATGTCTTATCAACCAAGAGCAGAATTAACAAATCCTTATGAAAGTTTAGGATTAGCTAAATGGGTAGTACCCGGAGGAATGATAACATCAGGAATTGTAGGATTAATAAATGCTATAGGTGATCTATCTGGAATAGTAGGAACTGTGACAATAGGTGGGAAAGAGTATGGATTAACTGAAGATGGACAAATAGTTGACACACAGATAGCAGAAGCACCTGATACTGGTAATGAAATTGAATCACCATACCGTTCTGCAATTCCTTCACCAACAAAAACAGTTACTGAATCTGTAAAAGAAGCAGGACCAATGGAAACATTTCAAGCAGGATTAAAATCAATAGATCTTGATTCTAATACTGCAAATAAAATAAAAATTTTAATGGATCAATATGGAATTTCAGAAAATCAAGCTAGACAAATGATTGGTTTAGAAATTAATGTAGCATAGGATGAGATATGGCAACAGAAAGAAATCCCTTCGATAAAATACCAGAAGAAGTATCTAATATAATTCCTATGGCTCCAGCCGAACAAACTGATATAGATGCTACTTTTGAAGTAGCTGATGATGGTGGAGTTATAGTTGATTTTGCAAGTGAAGATATAGTTATGGAGCCTTCCGAAAGTATTGCAGAATGGTATGGTGATTTATGTGATACACTTGATGAAAATGAATTATATGAAATATCTAGTAATGTAATAGAAAACTATCAGGCAGATAAAGATTCCAGAGGTGAATGGGAGTCTATGTTTGAAAGAGGATTTGAATTACTGGGACTTAAACTTCAACCGGGATCAGAACCTTTTGAAGGAGCCTGTACAGCCGTACACCCACTCCTGATTGAGTCAGCCGTTAAGTTTCAGTCTAAAGCTTCAGGAGAACTCTTCCCTAGTTCTGGTCCTGTCAAAGCTAACATTATGGGTAAGCATACACCCGAAAAACAAATGCAAGCTAATCGAGTACAGAACTTTATGAACTATCAGTTGACTGAGCAGATGCCAGAATACTTTGATGAGTTTGAAAGAATGCTGTTCCATCTTCCCTTAATAGGATCTGCTTTCAAAAAGATATACTATGATTCAACTTTAAAACGTCCTGTCTCTGAGTTTATACCAATAGATCAGTTCTATGTGTCGTACTTCGCTACTGATCTTAGGAATGCAGATAGATATACCCATGTTATTTATCGTAGTCCTGTAGAAATAGAAAGAGATATAAGAGCAGGAGTTTACAAAGATGTGGAACTACCTGAACCTAATCAGACAAATGTAACATCCTTTACAGCAAAGATGGATACAATACTAGGTATATCTCCTAGTTCAGATAAAGATCCCCAATATATATTACTTGAGCAACACTGTTATCTGGATATAGAAGGTAAAGATCAGTCATTACCTTATATCGTAACAGTAGAAGAACAAAGTAGAATAGTATTAAGTATTCGCAGGAACTATGAACAGACTGATCCTAATATGGAAAAGAGAAGTCACTTTGTTCATTACAGGTTTGTACCCGGATTTGGTTTTTATGGATTGGGCTTGATACACTTCCTTGGTAATTTAACAATGAGTGC
>Ga0098044_1000277_pt1 | contig 27367 bp, 40 predicted proteins | sample 10_taG_FD_75053 | JGI IMG/M metagenome (GOLD analysis project Ga0098044, IMG submission 75053) | Marine viral communities from the Subarctic Pacific Ocean - 10_ETSP_OMZ_AT15264 metaG | ecosystem: Environmental > Aquatic > Marine > Oceanic | place: Pacific Ocean | collected 2015-01-16 | reverse complement strand
TTATTTTCTGCGATGTGCTTCCCTACCGCTCTTGCGTGCGTGGCATTGTTTGCATAAACTCTGTAAGTTCTTAATATCTACCCGCTGGCCGCCTAAACGAATGGGCGTCAGGTGATCTATCTCCGCAGCTGGTATCGTGTAGCCCGCCTTATTACATAGTTCGCAAAGCGGATTCATTTGTAAGTAATACTGGCGCAAGCTTCTCCATTGCTTACTATTGTAAAACTTTATCAATTCTGCTGGTGTATTGCTTCTACTCGTGTTCCCTATTGGCGCGGGTGTTCTTGTGGGAATCCACGGCCGTTTCTTTTTCTTTGGGAATGTAGGCATTCTTAATTCTTTTCGGTTGTAGGCATTCTTAATTCTTTTCGGTGATTAGGAAATAGTATTCCGTATCTACTTCCAATATGTATTCTAGATTGCTGTGGTAATCTAAAAGCTTTTGCTTATCTTTAATCCCTCCTTCCCATAACTGATGGCATCCTTTCCTTGCATTATCCCCCCCACCTAAGCAGTGGTATTTTATATTTCTTTTCTCAGTTATTAAATCGCTGCGCCTTGATCTTGGGATAAGGTGGCTAAAACTTAACACAACATCACTACGGCCGCACCCACTACAATAAGGCGGCAAAGTATCGCGCAGCTCTTTATATACCTTATTCAGTGCGGTATTAAGTTGCGCTTGCTTTCTGCTTACTTTACGCATCTGCTTCTATTATAGACGGCATTCCTATTGTCGGCGGTGCTTTTAAATAAGCATCGATCGCGTGTTTTATATTGTCAAATCCTTTTAAGCATTCGGCATAATAGCCGCGATCAGTTAGTTCTTTAAGCCATTGCTTTTGTTCTTTGGTTGGATAACCCTTTTCTTTTATTTCAATGAACATCCCAAAGAATCCACCGCGTGCTTCTGTGATTTGTAAGTCGGGGAATCCTTTTACATATCCATTGGCCTTAGCTTTATTGCGCTGGGAATTATATCGCTGATATTGGCCGCCTAAACTGGCGCAGTATTTTATATACGGATATTGCCACTGCAAATAATTTATGATCGCTGTCTGCAAATTACTTTCTGACATATTGCAAACTTAATAAAAAAATTTTATAGTTCTTTGCGTTGGATATAAAACTTGTTAAGCATTACTTTAAGCGTGCTGATTGCAAAAGTAATAGCGAAACTTATGGTGCTAACTAAAAGCACAAAAGTAAGCGTAACGGATAACTCAATTAGTATTACGATTATCAATCCTATTATGTTTATTGTTTTCATTTAAGTTTGTTTTAATAAAATCAATGTAAAGAACAGCGTCCCCCTTTACCCACTCGGCACAAAGTTCTACCATCGTTTCCACCAGCTTATCTTTTAGCTGTTCGTCATTAAGTAATTTGCTATCTAATTCAAACTGGATTAGAGCTTTCATTTAGTTTGTTCAATAATTGTTTAGCTGTATATATTCTGTCGGTTTGTTGGTAATTATTGTAGATGCAAGTAAAATTATTATTTTCCCAAGTCCATAGCGCTGGCACTTTGTTTTTTATATGGTTGCGCAGCACCCACTTAATTGTCTTATAATCTGGTTCTTTCATAGTGGCTTTTCAAATAATAATCTTTTTTCTTTACTTCTTTTTTGCAGTGCCAGCATTTTAATTTGCTGAACGCAAAGTTATAAACTTTCACGGGATAATCGCAAAGCGGGCAATGTATAAGCTTTCCTTTATTGCTGGCGCGTGTTCTATTGCTAACTTTCACCATCGTTCGTTATCTGGATCTAGTGCGTATTCCCTAAACAGATGGCATCCTTTGGGGTTACCATTCCACCAGCATTCTTGGAATTTCTCTTTTATAGTTATTTCTAAATTATATTCGTGCATCTTTTCATAGTAGCTTTCTATCATATCTTCCCCGCTTATATGGTAGCGATCAAGTATATATAATTCATCTATCTTGTCATATTGGCCTACTTCTTTAAGCCATTCCAAGCAAGCATCTAGTTTATCCTTATTCCCTATAAATACGAGCTTTCCCGTTGCGGTTTCGTAATCGCTATATTTTTCACCCGTTGCCGAATCTAATTTTATTGCATTCCTTTCAAAAGGTTTGGAAGTCATAACAATAATTTTTTCCAGTGGTTCGCCTTTGTATTGTTTTACTTCTTGGCTTGTGTTGTCGTAATAGCTGCAAGGTTTTCCGTTGATTAAGTGCTTTGTCATTTTATTCTATTGTTATGGTGCAAAAGTAAGCTTCCAATATACAAAGAAAGAGCACGATTAAATAAATCAGTAAAATTGTTTTCATTTCAATAAGTTTTTAGGATAGTATTCTATTTCTTTTGGGTTTCTGTTTAAATATTCTACCTGATGGATTGCTTCGTTTATTCTTTTTTTCATTGCAAAGCACCAGCGATAGAATGTTGTAATATTAAGATATTGCTGTTCCCCTTTATTATTGCGCACGCCTAAGCGGAAAGCCATTTCAACATCAGCAAAGCTTAATCTTTTAAGGCGCTTATCTGTTTGCAAATCATTAGCAAATATTTTTGCCAGCGCAGCCATTGTTTTTCCATCTGTATTATATCCCAGCTCTATGCTGGTTTTCGCAATAAGATCATAAACTTTTTCTACTTTCATTTTAATAGTTTTTTCCCTTTATTGTATTCGCATAACTGCGATTCTAATTTAGATCGGCCTTTATTATTCCAATTTTGATTGTTGGCCGCCCATCGTTTTAAGCGTAGCTTAATATCAAAAGTTCGTTGCATTTCATACAGCATTTTTTTCCCGCTCTTATTGGTTTCCGTCCAGTAATCAATAAACTTTTCCTTTTCTTGCTGGTTTAATATATTAAGTGTTTCAACATTATTTACAAAAATTTGCTTTCTTATATTTATATTATCTTTATTAGATAAGGTATTTATTTCTTTATTACTTAATTGATTGCTCTTTTGCGTTGGCGCGTCTTGCGGTGCTGCGTTTAAGCGTTGCGGGTGTTCATAGACGCAGTAATCATAACCAGCAAAGCTTCCGTTTTTCCGCACTTGTTGGCGTGTTATATAACCCGCTGCAATCAGTTCGCTTATTATTGAAGTCATTGCGCGTTTGCCCTCTTTGCATATTTTTACGAGCCCGTTAATAGTTAGATCCCAATCTGCGGGCAAACTTAAAATCATACTTAGTAATCCTTTTGCTTTTAAGCTTAGGGCTTTGTCTTTGTAAATTCCATTACAAATAGTGGTGTAATTCTTATTTTTTATTACGCGGAAAACTTGCATTAGAATAATGTTTTTTGAATTTCTAATTCTTTTGTGGCGTCCTTATAATAACAATTTTCTTGATGGAATTTTTGGAATTCTAAAATCAGTTCATCTAAAAAATCAAAGCTATTAAAATAATCAATTTGCTGCGTCAAAAGCTTTTTATTATTCATTTTGTTTTTTAAATCAGCTGCGCTTTCTACTATATAATCATCCAAGTTGTTTCCAAATCTTTCAAAACTTTGTAAGGTATTTTTATCAAATAATTGCAAAACCTTAGCCGAAACGCATTCATAAAATCTATTTGCTGGCGTTAAATCAATTCCAGCTGCGCGCTTTTCATCTTCAATATAAATTGTGTTAGCAAAATATTGAACGCCCTTTATAAGTGATGGAAAAGGCCTTACAGTTTTGATCTTGTTATTAAGCGATAAGAATTTGCTTTTATTTTTTGGGGTGGTGCTTACTATTATTTTATAAATATCCGTCTTAAAATAGCGCTTAAAAGCTTCTTGTCGGTTTTCCCTATACGCCCCGTAATAAAGTATTCCCGTTTCTATTTTATTCTGTATCGGTAGTCCTTTTAAATATGTAAGCTTATTCCAATCTAATAAGTATTCCTTTGCACTGGTTGTATATTGGCACGCTTTTATAAATTCAAAGCGTTTTAATTGGCTTGGAACTTTTATGTTATAATCATTTCCTATCCAAAATAACTGGCGCGCTTCATAACAAAGCCGAACGCATTCATCACGGAAATTGCAAAAGCCGAACATCCCATTCACTACATAGATTGCTCCAATCATTTCTTGTTTTATTTGTTGGGCTGTTTGCAAATCATCTACTAATAAAAAGCCAGTTTGTTTAGAAATAAAAGTGGCTATTCTATTGCTGGCGATTGTGCTGTTGGGGCTGCATTTTGTAAAGTTGATTACTAGGTTTTTCATATCAAAATAATTTAGATTGCAATTCTATTGCTGGTTTCTTTTTTTTTGTTTTGCAAAGTTTTTCGTGCTCCGCTGTTATTGCACCATATTTCGGCAATAAGCCAGCACGGCTTCCGCTATCAATATCGCAAATCTTGCAAGGCGTCAAGCTGCGATCTTTGTTTTGTAAAAAGGTGCGCGCTGCTTCCCACTTTGGATGCTTCCAAATATCTTGTATATTTTGGTCGTGGATATTTGCAATTGGAAATTCTCCTTTCCAATCGTGGCAACAAAGCCGAACTTCCCCGTTCCAAATTACGCCTATTTCACGGAACGGCAAAGTGCAAGTTTTATTCTTTGGTTGTTTTACTTTGGGTGCTAAGGGATTGTTTCCCGCGTGGTTGTAAATAGTTCGCGATTTCGATTCTTTATTTCTGGCCAATAAATCATCCATTAGAATTATAGTGTTATTAAATTTTCTATGATAATTAGTCCACGGACTTTTCTTTATTGGGAGCATATCATCATAAAAATCTAAAACATCTATTCCATTTAACTTAAAAGCTTTCTCCCTTAAAATATCCCGTTCTGGATAATAGGTGTCAAGGATTATAAAATCAATTCCAGCTGCAAAAGCTTTTTTTACTTCCTTTTGCATATCTTTTTTAATATATTTCACTCCGTTTGTTGTCAATTGCATTTGTGCTTTTGGTAGCTTATATCTAAATAAAGAAATAATTTCTAAATATTTAGGATTCATAACTGGTTCCCCGTGCATCGCAAATTCATAGCGCGCAGTGGGGCAAAAGGCCGCCAGTTGAGTCGCTAAAATATTGGCCGTCGCCAGTGTCATAAATTTATAATTTCCAGCTTTTGTTCTTATGCCGTTTAAGCCGCAAAATGAACAAAGCCGCGAGCACCCCTCAGCTAATTCAATTTGAACGCTCCACGGCCTAGTTAAATCATTCATAATTTTAGATATCCAGTTTTGTTAATTTTTGCATCTTGTAATTCTTCACGCGGTTGCTTGCATTTATACATATATTCCCGATAATATAAAACAAAAGAAAGCCGGAAGCTATTTGGCGCAGTGATAATTTCAGTATTTCCGTGCCACCTATGCACATCAGCAAAAAACATATCGCAGTTCTGCATATCTACGGCCGCCCTAAATTCTGGCAAAACAAAAAGGCCGCCTTTTACATCACCCTCACGATAGACACAAAGGTTTCCAAAACCTTCCCGATAATCACCGCTATCTTGATGCACCGCAGTTCTAAAATTTTTATTTAGTGTGATTGTTGTATAACTGGTATCTCCAATTACATAGTTTCTATTGGTTCCAGCGGCGATGGCCTTTTGTTTTTTATAATAAGCGGGGCAAAGTTCTTCATATTTTTTATCTATAAATTCTACAAAAGGAATTCCAGCTTTAAATTTTTCAAAGTATTTGCGGCCGAACGCAGTTTTACGGCAATATTGCACCATCGCATTTCTATCCATATAACCTACATTCCCGCTTAATACTTTATTTCCTACTGTTATTTTGCTCACTGTTCCGTCTTTTAAGATCCTTTTATGGCTGCTTCCGCTAACTATACCACGCCCATCAGTTAGCTGTATGCTGTCCTTAAAACTGTCGTATCCGTTCTTTAAAACTTTGTAAGGCAAAACCCCTTTCCGAAATCTAAATAATAAATTCCCGTATAAATCAAAACCATCAGCATCGTGGTCTATTATAATATCATAGCTTTTATCATCTAAAAAAGTTCCTTTAAGTTTTGCAGCTTCTTTTTGTGTTAGGTGCTTTTTTAATTTATAGGTTTTCATATCTTTGTTTTAAAATTAGTAGTAAAAAATCAGATATATTGGCTGTGCTTAAATTAAGCGTTTCCTTTTGCATTCCTTTTTTGCAAAGCTGTTTAAATAGTTTCAGTTCTTCTTTGCTAAAATAAAGAATCGTCGTAGTTATTTCAGTGCTGTCGGGTGCGCTGTTATCAATTCCATAATCAGCTTCAAATAGTTCTTTCATATCAAAATAGTTTTGGGTGTTGTGGTTTGGGCTTGCTTTGCTTAATACCTAAAAAATTAAAATTGCTATCAGCATCAACTAAGCCCGCGCTTTTTAGTATTAAATTATCCAAGACAGCCCCGCGTTTTAAAACGCTGCGCCACTTATTAAAATTGCGGCAATTTGGATAGATGCAACTTTTGTAATTTTTGCCAGCATCGTCTTTAAAAAATACATAGTAAAAAAAACCCCCGTATTTGCTTGGAGTATTCTTGAAACTTGTGATTTGTAATTTCATAAAAGTTTTTTTAATTTAGTGATCTGCGCTGTTAAATTAGTGCGCGTATTTCTCAAGCCAATTATTTCACGCTGGATCGATAGCGTTTCATCGCTTAAAAGGGTTTCTTTAAATTCCTCATACTTGCGCAATATTGGCGCTTCAACTTCCAGTAGTTCTTTCATCCTTTTGTGATGGTGCATAGCGGTGGCGTGGTTTGTTAGTGCTGGCACATATTTACAAATCTCAGTAAAAGTAACATTTAATTCTTTGCGCAAAAAATAAATCAAAAATCTGCGGGCTTCATTAATATTTGTTTTACGGCTTTTGTGCTTTTCAAAATGAATCTTTCCTATTCCAAACATTTGCGCAAGAATAAGCTTTGCTTTTAGTATAGTGTTTTCCATTTAAAAAGGATCTTTTTCTTCTGCTTTTATCTTGGAAATAGTTTCAGCTGGCGATTCAGTTTCAGCTGGCGATTCGTTAATAAAAGCCGCAAAAACTTTGGCGTCTTTTACAACTTGCTGCGCGCTAACATTTCGCCCCGCATTAAATACTGCGCTTGCTTTTATTGCTACGCTTGGAACCATTGTATTGTCGTTCTGCATAGCAGTAAATTGCGGCCGTGAATAGTGCGGTTTGATTTTAGGGAAACTTTCGTGTGGGTGGTATTCGTATTGCACTTCTTCACCCTCATTAAATTTATTTTGCTCTTGCGTTTTACTGGAATATTCCCCGCAATCCCCGTTTTCCATTTGGATTTGATGTGCGTAAAATGTATCTCCTTTACGGCTTTCCCAAGTTTTAAGGAATTGCGCGCTTTCTACTTTGCTGGTTTTAATTATCATCTTTTTTTGGTTTTTTAAAGTTAATAGGATTTGCTTGGTTCAACATAGTTTCAAGCAGTTTGTTTGTCATTGTTTTTTCGTGGTTTTCTAAGCGCTGTAAATCTGTAATCGCTTTACGCAGTGCTATAATATGTTCCAAAGTATTATCGGCCACCATTGAAACGGCCAAGCAAGTAAGCTGATCATCCTTTGCTTTAAGTTCTTTTTCGCGTGCTTCTAGCTGCTCTAAATTTCGTTCCCATTTAGTTGCTAAGTCATTAAGCGTAGTAAATACGCGGCCAGTTTGTATGTTCTTTTCCATTTTATCTGTATTTTATTTGGTTAATTTTAGAGGTTCCAGCGTTAATCATATTGAAAACTTGTTTCCAATTTCCAGCATCCGCTTCCCATTCAATATCGTCTTTGCCAAAAGGGATAAGCCAGTTAGAATAAGAAAAGCCGTGCGTGCAAATCTTGTAATCGCCAGCACCATCTTTTTTCATTGTCCACCGGTGCTTATTATCGCACATCACAGAAATCAAATCTATTTTAATTTCCCGAGGTTTTCCGTTGATAGCTAATTTAGGCGGGTTGCTTCTTAGTTCCGAATAAGTTGTTTTCATAATTCTATTTTTTAGTAAGTTATCAAATAAGTGTTATTTCCATTCGCCAGTTTGGTTGCAATATAGATCATCCTGCTTTGCTTGTATTGCGTCCATTAAGGAATAAACGCTTTTGTCATAGGGGTTACCATTGCCAAGCAGCTGATCTATCCCATATCGGCCATAAGCTTCAAAGCCGCATACTAAGTCAGTTCCGCGTAAAGCACAATCAATTTCCTCTTGCGCTTGCGCCACTAATTGCGCGGCTTTGTGCAACTTATCTAAACGGCATTCGTTTTCTTCAAATAGCTCGGCCTTTTTTTCTTTGGCGGTTTCTTCTGCATCAATTTTTGAAGCTAATTTTAAATCTTTAATTCTTAGTTCTGTTCTGGAAGTTAGAAGTTTAGTTAATTTGCATATCTTTTTTTGTTCTTGTAAAGTTGTCATAATTATTTTGCCCTTATTAATTGGCTGGGGCTTTTGCCGTTATTGTTTTTAGTTTATTCCGCGCATATCAAAACCCGCTCTTTCTCCGTGTTGTTTGAATTTTGATTTTTTTTCGGTTTCTATTATAGTTAATTTTAATTCCTGCGCAGCGTAGTTAATGTGCCTAGTAGTTGTCGGGCTGCTTGTTTTGCCATCTACATTCCAATCCAATTTGTGTAATTCGCTGCCAATTATTTCAGCTACTTTTGTTTCATAGGAAATAATAAAGTTTCCTTCTCGTTTTAAATTTTGTTTGTGCTTTGCAAATCTTGTCATTGTTTTTGTGTGCCTATATTAGTTGGCTAGGGCTTTTGCCGTTATTGTTTTTAGTGGGGGGCTTTTACACCCCCCCCCTATTACTTATATTGTTGTTATGTCGTAAACTATTTCTTCTAAAGTTTCATCTACATCTCTTGTATGATATTCAGGGTAGTTTTCAAGTCCTCCATTATCTTGTAAGTCATACCAAGTTTGTTCGGTTGGGGTTATTTCTACTACCTTTTTATTTTCCCAAGTTGTTCCGTTGTAGTGTTGTGTTTGTTGAACTACCGTGAAATTGAAGCCGTTTTTAGTAATTGTCATTTTCTTTGTTATAATTGATTAATAATCCTGCAATAATACGCAAATTTTTTTTATTAGCTTCATTTTATTAACTTTTTTTACTAGGTTAGAAGCGTTTTTTTTTACAATTAGCATAAAAATAAGGCCAAAATTTAGGCGATTTTTAGCGTGGGGGCTGTGCCAACTGAAAAAAGCCCCAGCTATTAACTAGGGCTTCTATCAACTAAAACAAGTAACAAGTTTTGCATTATGAAAACAAAACAAATTTTCAAGAACTGCAAAAATAATAAAATAAGCTTTACTATTTTAAAACTCCATCAATGTTTTTAACATTTATTTTCTATATATTTTGCTTCCCAAATCCATAGGAATAAAGAAGCCCACTTTGCCGCCCGATAAAACTACACCCGCGCCGATTGTTGGCTTGCGTGGAAAGTGCTTTCCATAGCTTGCCGCGTAACTACTAACATCAAAGCCGCATCCTACATTTAGTCCAAAGATAATATCATTGCGGCTGGCCATATAACTCACCCCGCCAGCAGAATGCAAGTGTCCAATCGTGGTGCTTTGTCTATTAGCGATGGCTCTATTCCTAGCGCCATTTATACCACTGCTTCCCGTTCCGTGTTCGTAAAGCACGCCATCTATTTCGTATTGCATATCCCACGTCCAGCCCTTTGGTGCTTTCCAAATCTGTTCGTAGCTTTTCAAAAAACGCTTTGGAATTCCGTGCGTTGTCGCCTTACGGAACGGCAAAGCCGAATGATTGCCGACGCATACTTTCACGCGGTCAAATGTTGCATACCATTTGTCCATCGCCGCTTGTGCTAGTTCTGCTTCACGCAAAGCATCTAAACTTCCCTCAGCGTTTTCGTGATAGCTTAGTGCGTGGTTATCCACCTCATCTCCGATGTGAATTATGGTGCTGCACCCGTAATGATCAAATAAATCATAACAGAAATTTCGGTAACCAGCTACGCAAAAAGGTTCGTGAGTATCTCCAATAATTCCCACATTCCCAGCGCTGCGGTGTTGCTTTATTAAATCGTATTCGCGCCTTGATAATCGTGGGCGAAATTCCAATTTATTTTTTCTTTGCTTCTTTACCGAAATCCGCTAAGGATTGGCCGCCAAGCATCGCAATTAAGCTCCACCAGATTTGACTCACGCTTGCTTCATCTACATTTAGTGCGCTTGCTATTATTGGAATGATGATAGAAGCTATTCCGAGCCATACTTTTTTGGAAGTTAGAAGTTTAGTTAAAATGTAATTTTTCATTTCTATTGGTTTTTGATTATTAAATTTATTTGATTGTAACCTTGTAATTCTTGCATAAGTTTTGTAAAGCCCGCAGTGCTATTTCCAATGAAGTCCCTAGCAAAAGTTTCGCCAACTAAAATACAGCCGCTTGTATCGTGCGGATAATTCCCGATATGGAATAAGATATATTTTCTATTTGGAACATCTTCTACAATTAAGTGTTCATATTTATATTTCGTGCTTTCTTCCGCACTGCGTTTCTTTACTTTATATCGGCCAGCTGGGATGCAACTCACGCGCCTTTCGTTATCTTTATAAGGCAGTTCCAGCGTCTGCCAGTATAAGCCGCCATTTAAATAAAGCGTTCCTAAGGTTGATTTTTTACTAAAAGTATTTCTAATGATAAGTAAATTTGCTTCTAAAATTTGGTTTTTTTTAATAACCTTTTTTATAAAATTTAAGGCGCATTTCATATTTTAACTTTTGCCGTCCTTAATAAAGTGGCGCACTTTTATTATTGTATAAACCAGCGTCGCCAATAATATCAAAGTTCTTAAAATAGAATCTATATCCGTTAAGCTTATTCCTATTCCCGTTCCATTTATAGCGATCATTTCTAAGGTGTCTTTTATATCTGTTTTCATTTTAGAGCCATTTATTTTGTAAATAATTAAGTATTTTTGCTGCGTTGTTTGGTGTAAGCGTTTCATCATACATTAAAATTTCGCCGATATTTCCATCCAAAAAAGATGCTTCGGCCAAAGTATTCCGTGCGCCTATTCTACTAAAAGTGCCGTCGGCGGCAAATTCTTCCACTGTATAAGCGTCGCCGCTTCCTATCCCGTTTATTTCTACTGAATCAATAATATCATACCCTTCTGCCCCTTCCGCAACTGAACGGAAAAATCTTATAATTTGAGTTTTCCCAGCTACGATTGAAGCGCGCAGCGTGCCAGTGTTGTTAGATACATTCCCAACTTTAAATTGATAATTTGAAATCGCATTCTGGGTTCGGATATAATTCTGGCCGTTGCTATGCCCGAAGAAAGACATATAATTGTTATTCGTTAGCCAGTCGGTGTCTGGGTGAATAACCATCCAAAACTCAAAATTTTGCAATGAAGATAGCCCCGTAAGCGTATAATAATTGTCCGTTCCATTGAAATTAATACTGGGTTTTTTAAGTGTTGCAACATCGTAAAGCGCAGCCGCTCCGCCATAAGTTAGATCGTTAGTTCCATCTACGGCCTTGTTAGTTATTGCAGAAACTAAGTTTTGTGCTGTAATTGTTAGCGTAGAATCATCGCTTATATCATACCAGCATTGCGGTGTCTGGCTTAGTTCTAAAACATTAATAGCCCTTGCACCTAGCGCTTTTTGAGCGATCTCGCTTTGTTGCAAATATAAGGCGCTTCCCGCCACGACATCCAAATCAAAAGTCACGCTTTCTACGGACAGCGTTGTGTCATCATATTTTTGATCGGCTGTTAGAATAAGTATATATATTTTAAAATTTCTATTTGTTCCTTCAAATTCTGCTGGTGTTCCCGTTAGCGTGGCAAATAATAAAACCCTATCCCCCGCCTTTAATAAAGCGATTCCGCTTAATCCTTGATCTGTGTCTGATTCTAGCTGGCCTATTGTGATAGGGTTAATTGGAATTGAAATTATTGCGCCCGCAGTTATATTGGAAGCGGTTCGCGTAAGTAATAAACCGCCGCCCGAATTACTTGGGGCGCGCCTTTGTAAAGATCCGCCCGCTGGAACGCCAGCAATATCGGCACTTCCCGCGCCAATCATATCAGCAGCTGGCGCGATATTATCGACAGACGCTTCACTTACTTCGAACCATTTTCCCTTCCATTCGTCGGTTATTAAATTCCACGCGCAGCGCAATGGAAGTAAATTATAGCCCCTATATTGAACGCGCGTCAGCGGTGTAATTCGTGGGATATGGCCAGCGTTTACCACTTTTCCAGATCGTGTAATGGTAAATTCGAATTTCGAAGTGAGATTCATTTGGCCAAGTAGAATTTCTTTTCCGAGTAATTCTGTAATAAAATCTCCGCCAGAAGGAAGATCCCTAGCCCATCCTTCATAAGCGGGATCAGCCCAGCCCCCCGATCCATCATCATATTTAATAGCGCCAAAACTATTTGTATGTCGGCCGTCGCCAAACAGCAAAGCGCCAGTTTTATATTCCAAAGTGGAAGCGACAACACTAGCCCCCGTTCCATTATTATCTATGATCCAAGTAAAAGGCGCGCCAGTATATTGCCCGTTCGCATCGATATGAAATATCCCAGCTTCTAATCCGCTTGGGTATAACGCAGAACCTTGCAGCGCGGGATCATAAGTTATATCTGCGCCAAGCGTGCCAGTGTTTAATCCTTTGACATCAATATACGCCCCGCGCGCGCTGTTCCAAAGATCTTTTTTTTCGTTCATTCTGCCTAGCCAACCAGCGCCAACATTTGCAACACCCCATCCCCCAAAGGTGCTTCCACAAAACCACGGAGGAGATCCCCAGCTATTTCCATAAGTAGAGGAGCCAGAAGTAAAAGATGCACCGCCAGTAACATCAAAAAAATGTATTGACAAAGAATAGCCCCCCGCAGACGCATCAAGCCCAGCAATTCCCGTCGGGCTAAGTTCCAGCTGTAACCCTACGTCGCTAAGGGTGTTCGGCTGTATAGTAGTTGGCCAAGAACCAGTCATCCAACCACAAGAAGCGGGATCTGTGCCATCCACTTTGCAAGTGGGATAAGGATCTAATAAGTAATTTGTCCAATTGACAAGTCCTGGAGCTTGATAATACCCCCCCCCCGCAGTCGTCCAAAAGCCGATCGCATTAACATCGCCCGTCGCAATATTTGTGATTTGTAAAGTGAATCTTATTTCGGGCATACATTGCATCTCTGGGGCTGGGGTTTGCGGGTTATAGGGCGCGCCAGCATAGCCGAACATATATCCGACTGGGAAATTACTTCCTTGCATATTATCGTTGGAATTATATCCTACACCCTGATTCGTTACTATTGTAAGCCATTTAAGGCGAAAAACCATAGTGCTATCTTCTTCAAAAGTTCCTAAGTCGTAGCTTTCCCCCATATCTAAATTCCCGCGCCAGCCATCGACATTACTGGTGGAAGCAGTAGCGGGGCAAGTTGTTAAAAGGTTTATCCCCATCCATCGCCCGTAAGTTGAAAAAACTCGTTTCAGTGGCGGATAAAAAGTTTGCTTTCCTCCCATCAATGTGTTCATAGTTTTAAAATAACTGGGGCGAATCTTTGCTTCATATTCTAAATTCGTTTCGCTTTCGAATTTTTCTAATGAACTATCCACCGCCCAATCGTATAGGTATCCATCTCTAATTGCGGGCGTGCTTTGCACATCATAATTAGAATGGAAATAAAAGTTGATTTGAATAAAGTGATATTTATTATTGAAAAACACAAAACGCGCGCCCCAAACTTTGCAAAACATTTCGATCGCATCATAACAACTTTTCGGCTTTATTTGGCCAGCATCATTAACATCCCAAAAGGGGCGCGGGCGGCATCCAAATTTTTCTATTGGATCATAAGACATTGAAGTTGGCGAAACTTCGCTGTTATACCAATGGACAAAAGTTTTCAGCGGGGAGCCGTTTCCAATAGGTGTTAAATCCAAAAAACTAGCGCCATCCCCCCCTACATTTATTTTTTTCAAACTATCCACGATCCAATAAGCGAACGAATTATATTCATCTTCATAGTTGGTTATCGGCTCAGTGGTGTCATCAGCGCAAAAAAAATGATCTTTTAGTAAAGCTATGCTGTCGGTGAATTTTAATTTCAGTAACCACGGATATTCGTCTTGTTCTTCCGTGCATAAATCTCCTAAAAGCCAGCCGCTCCAAACGATCACGCCTTGCATATCTGGATCCACTGGAATAGTTAATACCCTAAGAAAAACTTCTTGTTCTTGGTAACTTGCAAACACATCACGCCAATAAACGCGCTCGGTGTCATTTTGAATAACGAATTCCACCACTGCACTAGATCCAATAATGGGGGAAAACCGATCTTCGCCTTTGCCGTCCCATTTTATTTCTACTGGCTTGGATCCCAAAGTATATTGACGCGGGTTTCCGTTATGGTTTACATCAAAAATCTGCACTATGAACGCATCTCCCGTGTCGCCCCTGAATATGCTTGTCCATTTTATTGTAGTAGCCATCTATCTTTGTATTTTATGCAAATCTACTTCTATTTATTGCGCTTTGCTGTTCTGTTAATATTAAGTCATTCCCGCTTAATTCGCCCGTGATATTTATATCCATTCGGCCGCCACTTCCCCCACCTATTAAGCTCGTGAGTTTATTAAGCGGCGCTATTACTTCGGGATTGCTTTGCGCACCAGCGTAATCACCTACGCGCGCAAGCGTGTCGCCCATTGCTAATCCCCCCTCGGCCATTGAAGGGATTGGCGTGCTTGCAATCATTGATATTTGTGCTGCTCCCATTGCGCCAACTAAGCCCGCAAGAAAGAAATTCAAAGGCGGTGGCGCTGATCCTAGCGCATTAACTACGGCTTGCGCTGTTCCCATTATTGCACTCGCAATTTTCATATTCTTTTCACTTCTAGCAGCTTTTATTCTTAGTGCTTTTGCTTCCCGTTCTTGCTTTGCTTCTAGTTTGGCTTTTTTTTCTGCGGCCTTTTTTTCTAGTTCTACCATCGCGGCTTCTTCTACGGCTTTGTTCCCTACTTTATTTTCTAGTTTGGCGGTTTCCCGTTCCATCCAAATATCATAATCCTCTAATTCTTTTGCGTGCTTTTCTTCTAGAATAGCGTTTTCCATATCGGCTTCCGCACTTAACATCCCACCAATAGCGCCAAGCACTTGATTCACTACATCAGCAATCTGGTTATAGCCTTTGCTGATTTTTGAAAACATTTTTTCCCATTCGGTTTCTTGCTCGGCTAAGTTCTTTTTAGTGTCGGCTGCTTGATCGGCTAAAAGCTTTTTTCTTTTTTCTGTAAAGTTTTCTTCTATTGCTAGTTTTTCAGCGGCTGCATTTTCGGTATCTTCTATGGCAAGCAAAGCGTTTGTTTCTTGATTATTTAAAGAAACTAGCGCAGCGGCTTGTTCATCTTTTGCCGTTAATACATTAAATTCTTGCTTCAATTTTCGCACATTTTCTAGCGATGCTGCAAGCGCTTCTTTTTTTCTTTTTGCTTCTGCTTCTGCTTCGCCAGTATCACCAGCACCAGCACCAGCACCAGCAACATCATCACCGCCTAAGTCCTCAGTCGATGTGCTTATTGATCCAGCAACTTTTTTAATATCTCTTGCTAATTGATTGGCGCGTTTTGCTACATTCTGGAAAGTTTCCCCAAAATTTTCCTTTACTAATTCGTTGGATTCTTCTGTTAAAAGTTTAATCTGCGCCCAGATACCTCCTTGTTCTGCTTTTCCTTTTCCTTTTAATGATTTGTGAAGTTTTAATATTGTTTGATCTAACGCCTGAAAGCCAGCATTTTCTCTGGCAAATATTTTCATATTTTTCAGTGTATTTGCTGCGTCTGCTTTTTGTAATTTTAATTTTCCTAAAAGCTGCTCCCGTTGTTCTTTTGAAAGTAAGTCGATATTTTTAACTTCTTTTTGTAATCCCGCAACTTGCGTCATAATTGCTTTGGTTTCTCTTAGCTTTTTATTAAAAGCTTTCTGATCCTTTGTTAGTTCGCGGGTTTTTCTGCCTAGCGTGGACATATAAATAATAAATCCCGACACCAGCGCACCGACTGCTAAATAGGGATTGGATAACATTGCTGCGGTAACCATTCGAAATCCTTTGGCTACATTTAGTAAAATAGGAATCAGTGCTCCTATATTTATAATCATTCCGCCCACTATAGAAAGAAGCGGTCCAGCTAACATAATCCATTTGCCCCAAGTCAAAACATTTTGCTTCCCCGCTTCATCTAACCCCTTCCACCAATCTGTTAGCGATTTTATCTTTGCTGCTATCTTTTCAACTACGGGGAAAAGCATAGTTCCCAAATCGGTGGCCGCAACTTTTAAGCTGTTTAGGGCTTGCTCCATTTTGAAGGCGCTCGTTTTGGCGGTTTCCTCAAAAGCTGAATTGACAAAGCCCTGACTTGTCTGCATTTGGTTTAAAATACTTATATAACTTTCAGTAGATTCGCCAAGAACCCCCATCACGCCTTTTAGTGCGCCACTTTTTGTAAAGAATTCGGACATTTGCATTCCGTTCTTTTTGAATTCTGTTTGCAAATGAAGTAAAGTTTTTTGCAGTCCTTTTTTACTTAACATCTCCCGCAAGCTTCCCGCACTCATATTGATTTTAGCAAGTGCCTTTTCTTGGATTGGTGCAATTTTAGCAAAAGACATCATAACAGCCCCAAAGCCAACAGACGCGCCAGTGGCGTCTCCCGTTGTTCTTGTATAGGTAGAAATAAAAGCGCCAACATCATCAAATTTTACGCCTAAATTAGAAGCTAATCCTAATTGAACGCCCAGCACTTTGGATAATTCTGCGGCATCAAACATCCCCGTCTTAACCATTTGGCCAAAGCCATCAAGTGCGGCCGTTGCATCAAGCGTCCCTTCCCCGTAAGCGTTTTGCGCTGCGGCTGCAACTAAGGCTAAATCGGCTTGTTCGCCTAAGCCCGCAGCTGCGCCTTTACTAACTTGCTCCAAAGCTTTCATCGCGCCCTCTGTTGATAAGCCCGCACTGGTTAAAAAGTAAAGCCCCTCAGCTAATTCGACGGGGGCTTGCGCTGTTTTCCCCCCTAATTCTAGAACTTCTTTTTTTAGTTGGCCGACATCCTTAGCCGAAACGCCTACCAGCGTTTGAATTTTAGTCATTGACTTTTCAAAACTAAGCGCCAGTTTTACACTAGCTGCGGCCGCCAAAGCCAGCGGCATCGTAAAGTTCCGCGTCATATTTGCGCCCATCCTTTTAACTTGGCCGCCAAATCTTTTAATCCGCATAGACATTCGCTTCATCGCCTTTTCGAATTGCTGCGTTTTAGCTCCTACCCTTACATTCATTGCCGCGTCCATTATCTATTTTTATTTTTTAAAGTTTGTATTTTTTTAAGTTCTTGCTCATAGCTTGTCATCTCGCTTATTTGTTTTTCCCATTCGAATTTGATTAAGCGCTGCGGGCTATGTATTTGGTTGCGTTTTGGTAAGTGGATATTTAATAGTAAGCAAGTTTGCCATCTACATCGCTCCCAGTCCGCTCGATCTTGCTGTTCCCTTTTAGCCATAAAACCATCTAAGGCATTATAGAAAGTGCGCGGTGTCATATCGTAGAATTGCTCATAGCTCATATTTAATTGTCCTAGCGCAATTTCCTCCAAGTAATCAAAAGTAGTTTCCCTTACTTTTTGGCCTTTGCTTTTTTTTTGTTGCTTGCAACTTTGTCACCGCCAGCCATTCTATCTTTTCCCATTTGGTTTCCAAAAATATCCATCGCGCGCCCGATTGCTTCCATATCGGTATCTAAGTCATCTGCTAGATCATCTATTGAATAATCTAGGTCTTTTTTTGCTGCGCGGTGTCCATCGGCAATTCCGCAGTGAATTAAAATAACAGCTTCATCAAGTGTCATTTTATCCCCTAAAATTTCCAGCTGGGAAATTGGCATTTTTGTAAGTCGGCTGAAACGCCTAAGCGCATTAAAGCCAAACTTGCAAGCGAACTCTTTGTCGTTAATTTCTAAAATCTCATACATAGTTAAAGTATTTTGTTTATTTAGGTAGAAATAATAAAGCTCCCGCTAAATTATTCCCGCCCAAATATACAATTATTTTTTAACTATTATACAACTGCTTGCGTAAGTGCTCCCGTTCCTTCAAATGTAGCGCTCCAAGTCGCTGAATCTTCTAGCGGTGCGCTTTGTTCTACGCTTGTGATAAAGCATTCCCCCGTCCAAGTGTAATCTAGTGTCGTGGTTGTGCTTGGCGTAATTAAGATTTGAAAAGCTGTTCTTGCAACTAAGTCGGTAACAAGATCATCATAGTTTTTCACTGCTGATCCACTGCTATCTTTAAAAGCTAAAAGCCCCTCAGTTGAAACGCTCCAACTCATTTGCGCTTCTAGTAATTCGCGCCATCCAGAACTACCCTTATTTGAAATATCTCTTGTGTCCATACTCAGCGTCAAGCTGGCATTTGTGGAAAACAAAATTTCTGTTTCAGAACCTGACGCACCCGTTTTCACGATGATGCTAGTTCCATTTAATACATTGCTCGGCATAATTTTTTATTTTATTGGTTAATTTTTTAGATTTGTGTTTTGTTTATTAGTGCTGCTATTGTTACTGATTCTACTTGGCTATAAGTTATTTGAGCGTATCCGCTGGCGTCGTTAAAAATTGGCGTGTAAAGCCCACCAATAAAGCCAGTGGATCCCGCTGCTACGGATAAGGTTGTGCTCGCTTTTGTAACTTCCCCGTAAAGTGTTAAGTCCAAGCTTGTGACTTGTGCTGTTATTGTAACTACGCACGCCGATTCTGTTCCCGCGTTCTTTATTGCTAGAAACTGGTTTCCAGTGTTTAAATACTGATCGCCACTTTCAGTCGCCGCTGAAAAAGTGGGAACGCTTCCCGCATCGTTAATCGTTTGAATTGTCAGTGTCGCCATTTTCTTTTCTAGTTTTTAGTTTTTTCTTTTTTGGTTTTTCGCTCGGCTCAATTTCTATATATCCGTTAGCTGCAAAAGCTTCGGCTTGTGTTGTGCTTAGGCCGATCGCGCATCCTTTTGCATATTCTTTCCCGTTGTGTTCTGTCCATTTTTTTATCAGTGTGTAATAAGGCATTTTTTCTAATTTATTGGTTCATATCTAATTTTATAGTTCTGGCTTATAACAAAGACGCCATCATCATCTTCCATTCCTTCAAATTCGAATTGATTGGATTGGTTTGTGTATTGAACGCTTTGCACTTCTATTGTGTTATAAGTGCCGCTTTTCCTATCTATTGCTTGTCTAACATCTTCTGCTAGTGTTTCATTGCTTAGCATATCATTGTCATAAATAGTAATATTTAGCAGCGCTGTATTTAAAGTAGAAACGGAATGCTTTGTATCGTGCGGCTCATCCGCTGCGTGGGAATACACAATATACGGAAAATTATTTGCGCGTTCTGTATTTATATTGGGATAGCAGCGCGTTCCTATCGCTGCGGCCACTGCTACGTCATTCGTTAAAATATTATATACTGCTTTTCCTATCATACTAATTTAATTCCTTTTCTTCCTTTTTTACTTACTACTTCAACAACTCTTTTTTTCGCTAGGGTTTTCGCTATTCCTAAAACATTGCTGCGCGTAGCCATTGCGGCTTTCAGAACAAAAGTATTGGCTTTCACAAAGTCCGTTCCAAACTGAACAAAAGGCCAGAACCAGCCGCCCGTTTCTGCGTCTTTCCATTTACCAAATTTATAGCGCGGTCCTACATAAAGCGCGGGCATATTCCTACTGCTTTTCGTAGTAAATATTCCGATAGATTCTTTTAGGGTTCCGCTTTTAATATTATAAACTATTTTTCCCATTCCTTTGGGTGCTTTCTGTTTTTTATTTTTTTTCGGTGTTCTATAAACTTTAAAATCTTTGCCCCCTTTTAAAGCTGGCGTAAGTTCTCGCATCGCTTTTACAAGTGGGCGCGCAGCTGGGCGAATTACTTTTGACAGCATAGCTTTATCATTGCCTAATTCTTTGGCTATTCTTAAAAAAGCTGCACGGGTTTCTCTATCTCCTAACATATCTACTCTGATCATAATCTTGTTAGTTCGCTAGTTCGTTTTTCTGTTAGTATTTTTAAAAATCTATTTCTTCCTTCATATTCTTGCACCGCTGTAACATAATAGAATTCCGTTGTGTTTGTTATTACTGCGCCAGCCGTGACGGGATATGCTAATCGATAATCATAAGCGTTGATCTTTTTTATAACACTACCGATATTTCTAACATAAAATATCACTACTTCTTTTTCATTTAGGCGCTCATTATCATCAGTTTCTTTTCCGCTTTTAAATTCAATAAAACAAGAAAGCAGCGTAGACGCTGGGGTATCGAAAGCATCAACCCACGTTACACTATTTCCGCCAATAGCATCACGGCTTATATTTTTTAATTGAAGCTGAAATTTTCTATCTAATTGCCCTATTGTGATCATAATACCTTAGTTGGAAGTCCAAAAGTTTGTATTCTATACGGATCCATCAAATAGCGCGCAGTTAAGGGTATCACCCCTACCGAACGCCCTACGACTGCTTCTTGTCGGTTTTCATACCATTGCCCGACTAAAATTAACCCCGCTTGTTTTAAAGCGTCTGGAATTTTTGCAATGTCGGCAAATTCTATTCCAACATTGTAAGTCACTACAATAGCGTTCATTCTACATTCTAAATTTGGATATCCATCTCCATCGGGATCAAGCCCTATTCTTGCGGGCATAGAAGTGTCATCTACAATGTATTCCGTAGAAGCCCAAGTTTGTAAAGATCCCGCAGTGTCATAGTATTTTATATGATCCACTTCAATCCACGGCTTTGGCGCAGATTGGTTTTTTAAAAGGTTTTTTACAGAACTAAAATACAGCTGATAAATATCTTCCCAAGTGTCGCCATATTGTTTCACTTCCGAATCCAAGATTATAATATTACAATAACTTTCGATCGCTTGCTTGGCGGCCATTGACAAAGAAGTGATGTAAGTATCATCGTCATCCACTTCAATTCTTAGGTGCGCTTTGCATTCCGCCAGCGTGTTCAAGGCGTTGTTATTCGGTGTTGTTATTACTGCACTTCTGGCCATTTTTTAGGGTTTTTCTATTTAACATAATATTTTATTATGTTAAGTAGATCTATTTAACATAATATTTTTTTTACTTTTTGCTTTTAACCTAGTAAAACGCACATCTTTTGTTTTACATATACTAGCAGCAGCCGAAGCTCTAAGTGGCTTAAATCGCTTTAAAATAGCGCTCAGCGCCATATAAGCTTTCTGCTTGTTTCGGGTGTTTAAGGCGTAAAATTACGCCAAAAACGCCCAAAAACAAAGCAAAAATTTACAACTATTATGCTTCCACTAAGCTTGAAAAGGCAGTTGCATTTTGCACTGCATCCCCATCAACTAGCGAAGTCACTATCATTCTTGGCTCTCCAGTTGCTCCGTTCGTGTAAGGATCGTATAAGAGATCGATCCCGCCAAACTGCGCTATGTGACATTTCGAGAAATCTCCAAATAAGACGTGATCTTTATCAGCCGTGCCACTGCTCGCAACATTACTAGAAACAAATCCGTAAAACCCGTTCACCGTTTTATCTCTATTATCCCAAGCAGCAGAAACATTACTCACCATTTGAGCTACTTTAATAGCTGCATAAGCATCAGCATCCATTAAGTAAGCCATCCTTGCACCCTCATAAGTTCCGTCATTACCTAAGTAGTCCTCTTCCAAAGTTAAGGCGGTCGCCCCGCTAAACACCGCGCCCGTAGAACCCGCACTAGCATCAGCAAAAATTGAAGCTGGCGCGTTACTTACATCAGACGTATCAAGTAACGCAATTTCTAAAGTTGCTGCAAGATTTGCCGCCATATTTCTTTGAAGAGCTGCTTCTAGCCCAGCGTTTTGCGTTAGAGCTTCATTTGAAACATTTACTACGGAAATCACTTTCTTTGGTGAAAGCGTTACCGAGCTTGCTGTTCCCGTTGGTGTTCCCGCCGTTCCGCCACTTTCTGGCATCCAAGTTGAATTCACGCCGCTAATAACTGGGAATTTCATATTTTCTACACCCCCGTAGAAATTAGCTCCCGCACTTACTAAAACTAGATTGCTCTGTAATTGGTCAGTGAAAGACATTGTTTGCGTTGAATTGACAGCTGCGGTTTCTGCGGCTGTTCTTTTCTCAGTTAAGATTGACGCTGGAACCCCTATCCCTCTAAAAGTTTGTCCCGTGTAATGAGCGTTTCTTCTTGCTTCTTGATCCATTTCTTTAATAATCCCTTCAACTTTACCCGTATAAGCCGCACGCATTGCAGCTTGAAAAGTGAATTTTTCTAAATCTTTATCCGCTTTTGGCTCAACAGCCACGCCAGAGATCAAAGCCGACTCCCTTAGTGTTTTTTCCAGCTTTTCAGCTTTTGTAATTTGTGTTTCTAGCGAATCGGCTCTTTCTAAAAGCGTTTCCACCTCAGCACTTTGCTCATTTGTTAGTTCTTCCTTTGCAGCATCAGCGGTATTGCTAATAGCTTCAAGCTTAGAAATAACCTCAGAGCGCTGCTCTTTAAGTTCTATACTTTTTTTCATTTTCTTTTTCTTTTTAATATGTTAATTTTCAATTTTAATTTATCTAAACTTGTTTTCATTTCATAATTACTTTCTGCTTGCATTTTTTGCTTGTCGTTGTAAATCATTTTACTACGCTGCGCCAGTGCCAAATCATTTGCATTGGGATAAGCGGGGATGGAAACTGGACTCACATCGTATAATCTTTTTACCTTATTTATTGTTCGTATATCTTTTCCCTCAACTTGTTCCCAAGAATCTTCTTCCACGGTGAAAGCGAACGAGCTTTGCGTTATATCCCCGCGCTGCATACTAACTACCAAATCACGCCCCGCAGTTGTATCAGGCACATCAAACTCGTATTTTAATCCCGTGTCATCAGTGCTTATGCGTAGCGTGCCGCTGGTTGTGCGGCCAAGAATAAAATTTGGATCGTGATTAAAATAAGCCCGCACATCATTTTCCAAAACATTATCAAAAGCTCCTTGTTGAATTCGTTCTGTGAATCCACCAAGATCTTCGCTAGGGCTGTCGTAAATAGCCGCGTGTCCTTCTATTACTTGTTTTCCATTGCGTTTGCTGATGCGTGTATCTACATTATAAAAGCGCTTTTCAGTTGTAATATTCTTATCCCAAACTGATTTGATTTCGGTAGTGTTTAAGCTGTTATATTCTTCTTCTTCGGTTTCATCTTCCGCACCCACTACTTCCTCGTCGCCTTCGTTTGGTGTATCATCTTCCTTTATTTTTATCCCCTCGAATTTTTCGTCTTTTTCATACACTATTGTTATAGTTTCAGAATCTTCTATTATTTCCTTGACGTGTCTTTTTTCGTTATCCATATTTTCTAAATTTTTATTTTCAATTTGTGTTTTACATATTGCCAGCCGTTCGTCGTTTTCGTATTCTTGCATTGTATCATCGGACATACACCTATCCATAAATTCTTGTTCGTTTTCGTTTTCGTTTGGCGTAGGTATTGGCATTTTTAATTTGTTCCGTTTGTTATTTCTTCCTCTTCTAAAAGTTCAGCGTCTATTTCTGGCGGTGCTGGTGCTTCTTCAACTGGTTGTCCTTCTACTATATTTGTAAGCGTAGTCATATTCATTTGCATAAACAGATTATCTCCTTCTTCTATTGCGTTAAGGTTTTCTTTTTGGCGAATTTCATTTATTGACATTGCGCCGATATTAAGCATCGTTCTATAATATTCGCTCCTATCTTTTGGGTTGCCGCGTAAAAGCGCATTGACATTGAATTCCACGAAAATTTTTCCAATTTCGGTTTGCTTAAAAAGCTTTCCGTTTATTTCGCTTTCTATCATTTTTAAGTAAGGCATCAAGCTATATTGCACAAACTCGCGGCTTTGTTCTTGGATATTGGAAAAACTTGATTTGCTTAAATCGCGCAGCAAGTGGGGCGGCAAATTAAAGATCCGCGCGATTTCTTCAATACTAAATTGGCGGCTAACAAGAAACTGGCTAGCTTCATTTGATAAGCTAATCCCCGAAAATTTTAATCCCTCTTCTAGTATTAGTGTTTTATTGCTGTCCCCGATGTTGCTATAATTTGCGTTGAAGGAATTGCGTAATCTATCTACTGCTTCTGTGGATAAGCTGCGGTCGGTTTGCAGCACCCCGCTCACCTTTGCGCCATTCTGGAAATAAGTGTTCCCATATTTTTCCAAGCTTAATCCCCAGCCGATGCTATTGGCGCAAGTGTCAATCGGGCTTAACCCTATCAAGCCATCAGTTGTAAGCCCTTTAAAATGCAGCAAGTCATCAGCTTCAAAAATTGTTTGCCCACTATTGCCGCCACTATACTGATAAAAATATTTTCCATCTATTTGTTTCACGCTCATTTGATCTGCTTGCAAGGGTAATAATTCAAGCGGCTGCGCGGTGTTATTTCTTACTATTTGAACATAACTATTTCCATTCGTGCAAAGATCTGTGATTATTTTTTGCATAAAAATATAAGTCGTCATATAGCCGTTCGGCTTGCGGTGGATTAAATTGTAAAGCGGGTGATCGTTGCGGATAGTTTTATCCCCGTTCGCATCGCGTTCGCAAAGCTGGATAGGAAGCTGCGCTACGCTTTCAGATAGAATTCTTATGGCTGCAAAAACAGCCGCAAAAGACATAGCCGAATCGGTGCTTACTGAAATAGCGCTTCCGCTTGCATAGCGGCTCATCTGGTCTAGGAAGCCGCGTTTTTCTGTGGTTTTATTTGGTGTGAAAAAGGTGCGGAAATAATCTAAGATGGCCATAAAAAATAAGGATTTTTGCAATTTTACGCATTTCCTTAATTCCTAAGCGGTAACATTGTTACATTTTTAAGCGCCTATTCATACAAACTCGGAAACTATTATACGAACTATATTTTCGCTTCCCGAAAATTTGTTCATATTCCGTATCTGTTTTTTCATAAGCTTCTACATAAGTTTTACTTGTTTTGCAATGTTTGTGGAATCTATCATTAAATCCACTAGGCGACAGCAAAGCTAGTATTTCAAAAGGCAGTTGTTTCATAAAGTTAAAATTCCGCGATCGTCATAGACGCTATCGCCTTCGGTTTCGTCTGTTAAATATTCCCCCAGCGCCATTACTAAGGCCACCATCCCATCCACTTTTTCGCTGGACTTTGCTTTGTCAATTTTTATATTTAAAGCGGGATCCGTGCGTAAGCTTACATTGGAACACTGCCAGCGCAGAACGGGGTTTTCTAAGTGGTTTAAATTTCTTTTTAAAATAATCTTTTCAAGTTCTTTTGTCGGTGCGCTCATACTTGCAAAACCTTGTCCGAATGGGCTAAGCGTGCATCCATCATTTGCTAAATTTACAACTAACTGCGAACTATTCCAGCGGTCAAAAGCGATGCTTTTTATGTTGTATTTTGCGCCTAGATCATTTATTTGCTTACGGATAAATTCATAATCTTGCACATCGCCCTCGCTTGCAAAAATGAATCCCTGATCTACCCACTTATTGTAAAGAACTTTATCCTTCATAACGCGGTTGTAAATAGTTTCACGCGGTAACCAAAAAAAAGGCAAAGCAATATATTTCTCATTATCCATTGGGAATAGTAAAACCAAACTACTGAGATCGCGGGTGCTAGCCAAATCTAACCCGCCCCAGCACTCGCGCCCCTCCAAATCTTTTAGGTTTATTTTACTGGCGTTTTCGCACCAGATACTATCCGCTATCCATTTGGTGATATTGGTAGTCCAGATATTCAGATGCAGACGCTTAAAAGTATTTTCATAGCTAACCAGTTCAGCGGCCTTTGCGCTTTCCCTTTTAAAATACTCTTTTTTTATACTTATATTGTAGTTTGGATTTGCTTTTTTCCAAGTGCTAAGTAATTGAATATCATCTTCTTCATCAGCTGCATAAATAACGGGCAAAAATGAGTCGTCTTTTATTATCCCTTCTTTTACTTTGGTAGCGTAATCGTGTGTCTCCCAGCAAATATTTCCATCGGTTTTACTTGCGCCAGCCGTAGTAATACAAAACATCAAGCTTTGACTTCGCGCTCCCGTGCTGGTTTGCATTGCATCAAATAGTTCGCGGGTGCTTTGCGTGTGTAATTCATCAAAGAAAATTCCGTGACTGTTATGTCCGTGCTGTAATTTTGCATCCGCGCTTAAAACTTTATAAGTGTTTCCTTTGGCTGGATTCACTATGCTGTTTCTATAAACTTTGGCGCGTGCCGATAATTCGGGCGAAAGTTCTACCATTGTTTTGGCAATATTAAAAATGATGCTGGCCTGATTTCTGTCGGCTGCGCAACTAAATATTTCCGCACCGCGTTCGCTATCGGCAAATAACATAAACAAAGCAAGCGCTGCGCCTAAGCTGCTTTTCCCGTTCTTGCGTGGAATTTCTACATAGCAAGTTCGGTATTTACGCAAGCCAGTTTTTTTATATTTCCATCCAAATATTGGCTTTATTATTTCATCTTTTTGCCACTTTTCAAGTATAAATTTTTCCCCCGTCAAATCGCCTTTGCAGTGGCGGATATGGGTTTCTATAAAAGCCACCGCCCGATCCGCTGCTTTATTATCATAAAAAAATTTTTTATTCAAAGAAGTTGAATTCATTATTATTTTGTATCATCGTGGGCTGGCTTATATTTGTGCGCGCGCTAGGCGTAAGTCCAAACTGAGTGGCTATCTTTAAAGCTTTGTCCAGTGCATCGTTTGCAATTTTTTGAAAAGGGTTGCTTTGCGTGTGCTTAATAGTTCCATCTACATTTTTAAAAATTTGTATTCGTCCCTCTTTGCGCAGCATTTGTTCCGTTTCAATATGTAAGGCCATCGCATTGCAATAAGCTTCTATGAAACGTAAATCAATTTTATGCAGCATTTGCTTATTATATAATTCAAAGCAAACATTTTTCCACTCTTGCGCCGCGATTTTAGTTAGCCACTTAGGCGGGGGCGGAACTTTTTCTACGAGCGCAACTTGCATTTCGTTTTTTAAAACGCGTTCAGTTTTAAGCGTGCCTTGCAGTTCTTTAATTTTTGTCGGTAGTTTTTTTCTTCCTCGTGCCATTGTTTTTCAATTCGAATTTATAGTGTTCCTTGACAAAATCGGGATAAGTGTAGTTCTTTTTTTTTCCTTGATCTTTGCCTTTTGTTGTGTAAGTATAGTCGATATCATCCTTTAAAAAATAAGGATGCCTTTTGGGTTCTGCGTTTTTTTTAATTATTTGTAAAAGTTTTTTTCCTAAAAAGTTTAAGGTAAAAAAAACTAAAAGCGATGCTATAAATATTTCCATATTATTTGGTTTAAGTTTGCTGAACTAAAACTGGATATCCCCCCAATAGCTAATTTCGGGTATGGATACATATCTA
>Ga0098044_1000276_pt1 | contig 27473 bp, 31 predicted proteins | sample 10_taG_FD_75053 | JGI IMG/M metagenome (GOLD analysis project Ga0098044, IMG submission 75053) | Marine viral communities from the Subarctic Pacific Ocean - 10_ETSP_OMZ_AT15264 metaG | ecosystem: Environmental > Aquatic > Marine > Oceanic | place: Pacific Ocean | collected 2015-01-16 | reverse complement strand
CTACCTTCCGCGGAAGGTCTCCCCGTACGACGTGACGGGGGCGAGTATTTTCACTCGAATCATCATGTTCGTGGCCTATGAAAAGGCCCTGGTGAACTCCACGATTGCGGCCAGCCGCCGTAGGGCCTCCCGTATCCGGCACATCACTGCTGGAATCGACGACGTGTGGGAGCCGAGCCCAGGTGAGCTGGATGACCTTGCAGGCCTCTTCATGCAGGCTGACGAGGATCCCGTTGGCGCTCTTGTAGTGACACGGTCTGGTGTTCAGGCCTCAGAAGTTGGCGGAGGCACCGTCAGCGACATCACCAAGATCAGCGATGAATGGCAGTTCCTGCTCCAAGGCAAGCTCAACGCTCTCGGTGTGAGTGAGCAGTTCATCACGGGGGACGCGAACTTCAATGCGATGGAACAGGTGATGTCCACCTTCCTTGAGAAGATCAAGGCCCATCGTAACTACTTCGTCAACTCCCTCATCAAGGAGAAGATCCTCAAGCCAATCGCCGAGCGAAATGGCTTCTTCCATCAGAAGAAGGCGAACGTCGATCATCGGATTCGCGTGGCGAGTGACTTCAACGAGGACAACCGCAGGTACATCCTCCCCACCTTGGCGTGGGAGAAGAGCCTCAAGCCGGTAGCTGACCGAGACTACCTGGAAATCCTCCAGATGATGGAGGAAAAGGGCATCCCAGTTACCAAGCGTACTTGGTCCTCCGCCGCTGGCTTCGATCTCGACTCGGAGATTGAACAGTTCTCCGATGACATTGAGACCTCTCGCCAGCTAGCGCGCCAAAAGAAGAAGGTCATGGAGCTAGCGCCTGAGGCAGCCGGCGGCCAGGGTGGCATGGGCGGCGACCTTGGCTCCGGTCTAGGTGACCTCGGTGGTGGCATGGGCGACATGGGCATGGGCATGGGCATGGGCATGGGTGACATGGGCATGGGCGACATGGGTGGAGGCATGGGTGACATGGGTGGAGGCATGGGCGGCGACATGATGGGCGGCGACGCTGGCGCCGATGCCGGCCTAGAACTTCCTTCCATTGGCGCCTCATTCAAGGGCGCGGCTACCGAAAAGACCGCCGACGCTGCCACGGCGCCCAACATCATCACTTCGACCCGTCGCAACTACCGCAGGGACCGGGAGATGCTGGACCTTCTCGACGCCCTCCCTGTCTGGAAGGGCGGCGAGTTCATGGGCATCAGCAAGGATCAGGCTGAGCTTTATGCTCGGCGTCTTCTCGATTCCCTAGGTGAGAAGCTGGCGAAGACCCTTACCAAGGCTGAGGCTCGCCGCATCCTGTCCACTGGCCACAACAGGCGAGATCAAGTTCTACGCTACATCATGGCGCGTATCGGCATTCTCAAGAACGCCGACGTCACCCGCGAGGTGGCCATGGACATCTACAAGAACCTCCAGAAGGTCTGCCCAGACCCCAAGCTTCTTGCCGGTGAGCTGACTGTTGTGGCTCATCTAACTCAAGTACGTGAACGCCGCATCGCAGGGTCTAAGCCGCCGGACATGCAGGAAGTAAAGGACATCCGGAACCAGTTCTTCCGCGACAATCCCAATCAGGCTCGTCTTATCGCCAACTCAATAACCCAAGAGTCCAAGCACGTGAACAACGTCATCAACGGATTCGTCGACGACCCTGCTATGCTCAAGGAATGAACCATGTTTAAGACTGGCGAAGTAATCCAAAACACCCGGCTGTTCGAAGGCCACACCTGTCGCATGGAGAAGGACCACTTCTCTGGCAAGCTCCGAGCTGCGTCCGACAACTTCTTGAACAAGCAGTCGGCTATTGACATCTCGTGGCTCCCCAAGGCGGCTGAGAAGCTCCTCATCTCGGGTAACATCAACGACTACGTCATCACGGAGATCCCAATCGTCTCCGTAGACGTGCCGAACCGGAACCTCGACCTGTTCCCGTACGACGAGGTATCGTCTTTTAACCCGGAGACAGGGGCTCTGGTTTACCGCAGCTTCGTGGGTAAGCCCACCCACCGTGACCACGACAACCGCGACCCTCGGAAGGCAAAGGGCGTGATTTTCGATGCCAACTTGCAGAAGGTTGCCGGAACAGACCTCTGGAAGATCGTCATTCTCGCGGGGTGGGACCGTACCAAGGACCGTCATGTGGCGGAGTCCATCCTTCGTGGTGAGTTCAAGGGTCACTCGATGGGTGCCCTTGTTGGGTACACCGAGTGTAACTTCCCGGGCTGCGGTGCTACGAGCCCGAACGGCCGCATCGCCTGCCGGCACATGGAATCGGGCCGCGGTAAGGGGCGCCTCATCTCAGCGGGGGCGAAGCAGTTCGTCATTGCTGAAATCTGCCGTCAGATCTGCTACATCGAGTCATCGGTCATCACCAACGGCAACGGCGCCGAGGGTCATGGCGGTCAGGCTGACCCCGAGGCCATTCAGCGTTGGGTCAAGCCCTGGAACGGATGAGACTCCTTCGTGCCTCAGTACTCCCGCCTGGCTGCACGCACTAGATTTGCCTCCTGCCTCTACCGACTTGTGGAGGCAGGAGCCAATTCTGATGCCCTGGTCAAGATCAACCTGAAGCAGCTCCAGCGAACGGAGCAGCCTCAGCCTGATCAGGACAAGCGGGAGTTCTACATGCAGCTGCAGGAGCTGGCCAAGACGGGTCCGCTGTTCTCTGAGGCTGTCATCCGCCTCATCGATCAGATTGGCCAGCGCCTCAACAAGGCTCAGGCTCGCGACTTTGCGACGCTCCTCATGCAGCAGGAGGACGTAGTTGCTCAGGTAGGCCAGCAGAAACTTAGGGAAGTAGCAGACTGGATCGCTGCCAACTCACCTTCCCTAGCTGGGGCGTCAGTCCAGGACCTTGTTCAGGCATCGGATACGTGGCACCGGCAGATCACGAGGCAACCGCAGCCACAAGTCGATCAAAACGGGCGTTATGGCCCGTTTAAAAGTCGTGACGTCGTTTACGACTTTGGCAACGGCTGGGTTTTTGTGAACGTTCCCTCCCAAGACTTGGGTGTCGAGGGCAGGATCATGGACCACTGCGTGGGTGGGTATTGCGAAGACGTAGATAGGGGCAGGTCTACCATCCTATCCCTACGCGATCCCAAGAACATGCCTCATGCCACCATCGAGCTGAACAAGAAAAACGGCCAGGTGACCGTTGGGCAGATCAGAGGCAAGAAGAACGCAAATCCGGTCAGTCCCAAGTACCGCCCCTACGTGGAAGAGTTCGTCAAAGCGAAGAAGCTGTATGACGGCGACGGGCTTACTTATGCTCCGACCGAGGTGTGGCGTAGCTCTTTGACGGATCTACTGTCCTCTGCTGGGCTAAAGGAGGAGATCCTCACGGCACTCACTGACGCCACGCTAGAGCAGCGGGGAGGGAACCACCCACAGAATGCCCTCCACGCAACGTTGCGCTCCATCAAGGGAGACCTCCTCCAGGAGGTGCTCTCCAGCCTTGACACCAAAGAGATTCCAGTACTGAGCCCTATCGAGGGCATCGTGCGCAACCCTTACCTACCTTACGACTTCGTCCTGCAGAATCTCAAGCGGGTAGACCTGTCCAAGAATGTACAGCTGACCGGGGAGGAACTGGAGAGCATCTTCCCGCTGTTCTTCACTCGCGTTGTGACCAACGAGGAGGGTAACAAAGAGGTGAAGCATGGACGTCCTGAGGCGGCACGCACGCTTCTGTCCAACCCCCGTTTATCTCACGATGCCGTTCTCAATGCTATTGAGATGGCAGAGAAAACGCCAGGGTCGGAGGAGGGCATCATCGACGGAGTACTTCGTCGAGGATCTGATGCCGTGAAGATGCTCGTTAGTCGAAACCTACCCGCCAGGTACTTTTACCTTCATGGTTGGCACCCCCTCCTCAAGGACGATGCGGTGCGAGAGCAGGTGTTTGAAGTTCTCGAAGAACTCATCGCCGCGGAGGACCCTCCTCCAAAGGATGTGGTGCGTCGGATTGGGTCACTCTTGACCTCATTTTTGACAGTCAACGTACCAGTAGGGGAGCCATTAGACTTTGCCCTCTACCTGGCTGACGACTTCCTAGACATGGCCAAGGCTGCGGGACTTCCGTCTACGCGTGTGGGTATCGGACTCTCGTCCCTACACAGCGAGCTGGAGGATGAGATCCAGGATCTCACTGCGGACCTCGATGAGGACGAACTTTCCACAGAGGACCAGGAGGAACTCAAGCTGCTACGAAGCACGCTGGTGGAAGTAGAAGAGCTGATGGAAAAGGACGAGAGCCTCTTCTAGGCTTTCTTCTTTTTCTTCTTTTTCTTCTCTTCCTTGCGAGTGGACTTGTAGACCCCCGCCTTCTCGTTCCACTTCAGCTCAAGCTGCTCCTCGATGTCCTGCATGCTGATCTGCTTCAGTTCGTCCTTGTCGAACTCCCCCTCCATAACCAGTCCACGCATCAGCTCGGTCCACTCCGCGCCCACGACGTTGGAGATCACGAAGCGCATGAACCGGTCCTGGAGCCCCCACAAGATCAGGCGGTTTCGCTGATGGCGGTAGTAGAGGCCTCTTTTCTGGAGCCTCTTGATCTTGGACTTGAGGAGACGGATGTCACCTTCCAGGTTCGCCACCCGCTGCTCTGCTGGAAGAATAGGAAGGGGACCACCGCTCTCCTTGTCTACGACGTCATCAAGTGATTTCATTTCCCCCTCCATTCAGCCAGTACTCTAGCGGGACAGACCCAACATCTGTTTCCACACGCCATCCATCGGTCTTACTTACCACCGAGACAGTCTCGCCACCCCTAGTACCTATGTAGTTGCGTGTGTTGAAGTGCACCAGCACACAGCCCCATTCCCACTCTGAGGCTTCCTCTCGCAACAACGCAAGCGATGGCTGTAGAGGTTGAAGGTCGAATTCCATAGCGTGCTTTTACACCAACACAGAACCTTTCGGATACGTTGGTTATTTCTAGCTTGAGATCATGAGACCTACTAGCCATCGCCTTCAGAAGCTCGCCCTTACCCTGAACCCCGCGTTGCAACGCAAAGTTCTGCGCAAGGTTAAGGAGCAGGGCGTAGACATGCTCAACCCCAAAGAGCGCAAGATCTGGCGCGCTATCGAGCGTCAGCGTGAGCAGGTAGAACTTAGGAATACAGAAGCTGCACTTCTTTCAAAAGAAGAGGTAGATGCACTCTACAAGAAAAAGTGGGCAAACGAGATAACGGAGGCAGAGTCTCGTAAGCTGAAGGCGCATGAGCTGGCCATGAAGGCTCAGTTTCCTCCAGATCAGAATGATATGAGTCTCCTCCTCACGGACGACCCGGGCGCTGAGAAGTTTGTCTCTACCGAGCGTAACAAGCAGCTGGAAGGCGCCGCCTCCAAGCTCCTGGTGAACATTCGAGCACTGATCCGGCTCCGCAACGACCTTGTGCCCAAGGCTACTGAGGCAATCGCAGCAGACGATCAGGTCGACCAGGTCGATCCCAAGCTTAAAGCAACCATCGAAGAGGCCGTTTCACTCATCCGCCCTGTGTTCGACTACGTCGATCACGCGGAAGAGTTGATCAACAACGTGCGGATTATTGGTAAGAAGATCACATTCGACAATGACAACTACCCTCAGTATGCCAAGGCTGCTGATCGCTTCGTCGAGGAAGCTGGTATGGGTCTCATGTCTGCGTCGAACGCCCTGTCTTCCATCCGTGAGTTCCGTAAGACCACTGCAGAACAGCACAAGAAGCTCTTCGAAGTATTCCAGACGCGGTACCGCTCTGGTGTAGAGATGTTCGTGGAGCAGGGAGCTAGCAAGGAAGAAGCTTCCAAGAAGGTTCTCGCCCATCCTATGGTGCAGAAGATGCACAAGGCAGTGATCGGCATGTTCAATCGAGTTAAAGCCGTCGATGTGGTCCTCCATCTAGTAGATGCTCCCCTAGAGAGTATGATTCGTCGGTACAAGAATCTTCGCACCGTTCATGACGATTTTCAGGGCGAATTTGGCACGCAAAGGTCCAAATCTGCCTCCACAATTACCAAGCGCCTTGCGAAGGTCGCTAAAACCCTACTAATTCTCCGTTATCTGGAGAACAAATCTACGCTTTTCCAGAATGAGCGTAGTGCGTGATAAGACAATGGTGTCTGATTGCGCCTCTGGACAAATGCTCTACGGCCCATAATGGAAAATACTACAATGGCTAAAAAGCACGACGCAGAAGCCTTAAGAGCAGCTCGTCAGCAGCGTATTGCCGCGCGCAAGGCTGCCGAGGTAGCGAGCACTCAGTCTCATGAAGCCACAGCCCCCACCCCCGCAAGTTCCCCCGCGTCCGCGGTACCTGCTGAGATGGTGGCTCCCGTTGTCAACCCCTCTTCCATCGAGAAGAACGCTCACCTGGACATGCTCCTTCTTGGCGCTGAGTCTCAGGATCCTCACTGGATCGTTCTTGCTGATGGCCGCCCGGTCGGTGAGATTCGTCTCCGCGACCAGGAGGAGCCGGAGAAGGTTGCTTCCCTCTTTGTCACCGAGCAGTACGCGGATTCTGTCCGTGAGGCGGCTCGTCGCTTCTCCTTCCAGGAGGTTCTCGCTGGTGTCCGTGGTCGTCCCTACGTGGCGGCTGTCGCGGGTGCTGATGCGTACCGCCAGGTAGAGGCGTCGGTAAAGGCGGAGGCGAAGGCCGAGCTTCGCAAGGCGAAGGCCGATCTTCGCGACAACATGCTCAACCTCCTGAACCTTGTTGTTCACGCACAGTCGAAGAACTTCATCCAGGCGAACCCCCTCAAGGAGGAGATGTTCACCCGGATGACTGATGCTGGCGTAGACAACAGTCGTGCCGTTTCGATCATCGAGGCGGCCTACCAGGCCAAGGCGGCGGACCACTTTGAGGCGTGCTTCAAGCAGGCTTCAAAGTGGATGGATCTTCAGCCTGAGGCTCTTGCTGAGCTTGAGGAGCAGATCCGTGGCTTCTCTCACCGTACACCCGTGGTCGCTGCTGCCGAGAACATCCCGGCGGCAAACATCCACAATGTTCCACTTCACACCTACCGTGACGCCGCTTTCGAGGGCAACGCGGAGGTCGACGACAAGGCGAGCTTGAAGGCTAAGATGAAGCTTTCAATGCGTCGCTAAACCAACTACCTTTCTAGAGGAAATCAATCATGGCATTCGATCTTACACGTGGTTACCACAACGATCTTCGCGAGCGTCCCCTTGCGGCCGGCGCGACGATCACAGAGGAGGCCCAGTGCCTCGTCTACGTTGACGCTGGCGACGGCACCATGGCGGTTCAGCCGTCCGCTGGTGCTGGCGGTGAGCGTTTCGCGGGCTTCGCCCTTACCGACAGCATGAGCTACGTCACCGCTCCGGTGGTGGAGGAGCTTGTGGTCCCGACCGGCGGTGGCACCTCCACCCTCGCCCATTCCAGCCTTGTTGCTGGGAGCACTTACGCAGTAGCGAGCACTTCAGGTGCGCTTACCGAGGCGGCGAGTCCGCCCGCCGCAGGTCAGTACTCCGTGGATGACTCCGCGGGTACCGCTGAATTCAATGCGGCCCAGGCTGGTGAGACCGTCACCATCTACTACCGCTACCAGCCCACCCTCGCCGAGATCCTTGCGACTGAGCACGAGCGTAGCATCAACAACCGAGCACAGGAGCTGTTTTCGCAGGTATCCGTGATCGGTGACGGGTCTGAGTTCGAGATCTTCACCACAGTGTACGACTCTTCACAGGCGTACGCAGTGGGCGGCGCCCTCTACACTGGCGCCGCGGGTCTCGTGACCAGCGCTGCCGGTGGAACAGAGATCGGTTTCTGCTCCAAGGTCCCGAGCGTTGGCGATGCCATGCTCGGTGTCAAGAAGAGCTGAGCCCACTAGGTCTTAGTACCTAAAGAAAAGGCCGGGTCTTTCGACCCGGCCTTTTCTAATTCACCTGCAACACCCATTTGGCTTGCCCGCAGTCCCATATCTTTCGGTACCCCGCCTCATACCCAGAACTCCCAGGGTAGCGTAGCCGGTGCAACGACTCCATCCCCTTCGTCCAGTTGAAGCTGGCGTGGCAAGACTCCAGCTTCCACCCCATCTTTTCTAGGTAGGCCCCTGTTCCGTACCTCATGTCTACGAAGGTACGAATGGATGAAGGGTCTTCCTGGCCAATGACGTGCTTGAGTAGCTTGGACCAACCACCCACAACGGATACACCCAGCTTGGTGCAGAACCGAGAGACGTCGAGCTGTCTCTGAGACTTTGAAACCCATCGAACTCTCATCCCCGCTACCAGGTCCCCGTCGTGGTACAGACCGTAGCCTCGGCCACTTCCTTTACCCATGAGGTGGTTCTTCTCAAAGAAAGAGGGTGGAGCACTGCCGAGCGTGGTCTTACGGGCGAACACCCTACGGCTCCTTCCCAGCGCGTTCTGTAGAATGCCCTGGCAGATCTCCGGCTTTTCCAGCAGCTCATCTTCTCGGAAGAAGAGGGCCCTGACTCCTACTGACTCGTAGGTCTGTCGGCGCTCGAAGTGGTAACGCCTGTCGCGGAAGCGATCGCAGTGCCAGTACAGACCATCGCACTCCACCGCCAGGTTGTGCTGCGGCAGATATACGTCTGGGAAGATGTTGGTACCGTCGAGCTTCTTGCCTAGGACCACCTCTTCTCCATCAAGCCACCCCTGTACCAGCACCTCCAGCGGTGAGTAGGGAGCATGGGGCTTCAGGTAGTCGATGAAGTCATCGCCCCACTTCTTGTATAGCTTGTGGATGTGCGCCCGACTGTAGCCGTGCTCTTCCGCAATCTGCGGCAGGGTCTTACCCTCCAGCTCAATGGCCTCCTGGCGGGAGTACTCGGGGTCCTCGGTCAGTCCTCGGATCCACGTGTATGGGTTCTCACCCTCCCACTTTCGCCATGACCAGGTGTCGATGAAGTCAATCTCGTACTTGTATGGAGGACCCGTGCGTCGTGCGCCCAGTATCCTCAGTCTCCCCGGCGACAGGACGTCAAATTTGGACTGAGTTTCGGACGTGAAGTCCTTCTCGCAGAACTCTTCGACGAAGAAGCGCGAGTCAGGGTTAGCCCTCAGCTCCTGCTTCAGTGCTCCAATGTCGTAGTCGAACTCCGTAGAGTACTTGGAGTCTTGGACTCTGACGTACTTGCGGCTCCGGCTCTCAGGGCTAGGCTGCTTGTTGAAGCATTGAAGTACGGAGAACCTTCTGGGAGCCAGGTCATCCAGCTGCTCCTGATACTTCTCCGTGTCGGACCGGGTGTCCTCCGTTTGGAAAGTCTTCTCCGGGTTCTTCTTAAGTTCGGCCTGGATCTTGTGCCAGTAGTACTCGAACTCAGCTCCGGTTTGAACGTCGCGGAAACGGAACCTGCGCTGGATATTGCGGGCTTTTCCGTACCTGGTTACGGCAACAAGCTCCAAAATGCGAAACCTGCCCGGTGAGAGCAGGTCTAGCTTCTTCTGGTACTTCTCTACTTCGTCACAGGGGGAAGTCAAAGTGCTCTTTCCCTCGTGACCATCTAACAACTGCAGGAGACACCCTAGACACCGTCCATCCCTTGAACGTTGGCTCGAATTGTGGGACTGACCCCCCGCTGATGAGCCTGAGGCGTCGTTTTACTTCGCGCGTTATCTCGCTGAGGGTAAACGGCTGGCTATAGTACTCGCAGCTGGGGTTCATGCACTCGGCACCTGCACGGTTAGACGAGATGAAGTCTTCCCCTTCGCAGCCCGGACACTCATGCTCTTCGCTCTCTTCCCGCAGTTTCATCTCCAGGTTAGAGAGCGCATCCTTAAGGTCTGAGTCCTTCACCTGCAGATTTAGCTCTTCGGCTGCTCGGACCACCTCCATCAGCTGTGGAAACACGTTGCGGAGGGTAACGAGGAACAGAGCGTCTTCTTCAGATTCCACTATCGTGGTGGGATCGTGCCCCTCAGGAGCGTCATGCCAGTCAATGACGCGAGGAGTGACATCCCCGGTGTGTACCCATTCGCCTGGGGTCGACTTCTTGTAGAGCTTATCGAGCCAGTTAAGGATCTGCATCAGCAACCCAGGTAGTATCTAATATTGGCGCACAGAGGCACAAGCTCCCCATGCTCTAGTTCTGAGAGACGTTCCTGGAACATTCGCACCAACCCAGGGTTCAACTCCAGTGTGGACGCATCCTCGTTCTCTGTCAGTAGGTTTAGTCTCTCTTCTATGTCCTCTAGGATGTCGATCACCATCTGGGGAGCTGTCACGTCCAGAATATCTACCATCAGCTTCTCTACTTCACTCATTTGACTCATACTCCTGGGATGATGCCTTTACTGGGGCGGCTCAGCAGGGTCGGCAGTAGGCGCATCTGAAGGAGTTCCTTCAGGCGCGTTGGTGAATAGTACGGTACGCTCACCTGTTAGTGAGAACTCTTCTACGGACAGCGTAACAGAGCCGCCTATCATGGCTTCAGCTAATGCTATCATACCCTTAGCGTGAGCAACGCTAACTCCGATGCCATTAACAACTACGCAGTGGTTGTTATCGTAGCAAATAGCGGTGTACAGGGAATTAGCGAGCTGCTTGAGGTCAGACTTTTCCATGCTCTTTGATCTCTACTTTGTGTAACAAAAAGTCGACATCACTGGGGTAGACGAACTCCACTGCCGCGATACCGAACTTGCCTGCCCTGTCGTGACCATCCTCTAGTAGAGAGACCACGAGACATGGAAACTGTTCGGGCCAGCAGTAGTCGTCATTACCGCGACGTGCAAGCTTGAATTGTGAGAAATCTACCTTAGCGTCATCGACCAGCGGCTCGTCCTCCTCAGGAAAGTCGTCGGCTGCTGGGTAGATGACTTTGCCATCGGTCACGTAAGCGAAGGCAATACCTGCAAACCTCTCGATGTCTTCTACACACCTACTACGGAAGAATGGTTGTTCCACAAGGAACTTGACATAAGCTTCAGGGCTTCGGATCTTTGTTTTTTGCATCACCGCCTCGACCTGTTGGGAAGCGAACTTCCCGTCCCGTGCACTGTCAGCTCTGGCTGGTCCTGAAGAAGTTGTTTCCGTAGGGACAGTACTCGCGGACTCGGAGGGGCGACACTAACCGCCGGTCCATGGATCGCAGCCAGTGCGTCTCGGACTGCAGTGAGCAACTCGCTGTGGTTTGACATCACTCAGTTTCCTCCCGGCGCTTCTCAACCGTATCAGGGTGGGCCCACCAGTTCAGCTTGGTGAACCTGATGTCGTCGTAAATCCCCGCTTCCACCTCGATACGGAACGTGTTCATCCCCATCTTGACGAGCCGTAGTTCGCTCCGGTCCTTACCCGTCTGGTCGGCCACCCACTGAAGGGCGTTCTCAGCTGACGGGGGCTCACGGGTCAACCCAGGCGGAGCCAGTTCACTGCTGGTTACCGAGTTCACGTAGTAGAGGTCCTGGTTGAGGAACTCACGGACTCCGTCATGGACCTCTGTGTAGATATCCACCAGGATATTCGTGACTTCCTCTGAGAGCTTCAGTGACCTGAAGCTCTCACGAACTGTCTCAGGGGAAGCCATGGGCCAGATCTTGTCCGCTACGTCCGGTTCCATCACGCAACCCCTTCCGCTACGTGCTTCACAAGGGAAATGGCCAGGGCCTTGTGTGCCGCCTTCATTTCCTCCAGAACAGCCTCGATCTCTTCCGGGTTGATAGAAAACACACCCCAGATAGTAGTCTCCAGTAGCGACTTGTAGCACTCCATTGCCACCTGAAGAGAGCTATTTGCGTATCCGAGTACCTTCTCTGGAGACCAGTTGGGCGGAGGCATGGTGACCAGGTCGATCACGTTGCAGTGCTTGTCCGCCAGCTTGACCATGGGAACAGAGATGTGGCTTGCACTCTGCACCGCCTCGATCTGCGACTTGAGCTTCAGCTCCCAGTTGCGCTGCTCCTCGTCGTTGAGAGTCAGAGCCTCGACACTCTCTGCGATCGTGTTGCCGAACTCCGCTCGAATCTCTTCGATCGTGACAGCAGTGTCCTCCACGATGTCGTGCAGCCACGCCACACACTGGATGGCGTGTCTGCCATTCATCTGTCTGGGAGACGAGTCTCCCAGCATGCGGGCTGCGGTCTCTGCTACGCGGGCGCAGTGCGTCACGTAGGGAGGACCGTCGCCTCCCTTGCGCCACTGGCCATCGTGGTGCTTGATGGCCCAGTATGCCGCCTTGCTGACCGTCTGCAGTGTAACTTCATCCATGGTACGAAATCTCCATACTCTCTACTATGCCCAGGGTTGACGGATGGGCTAACTCACCCAGTTCCAGCCAGTTATCTTGTGTGTATGCCGCTGCTGTACGTACAGAATACAAGCTCGTCTACTGTATCCATCAATGCAGACCTAGGTACCTTGCCCGCAGGTGGTGTGAGGGAGTACGTATTGACCTCAACGGAGTTGGACGCGTCCTCAACCGCGCTCATAGCACTCAGATCACGTGGAGTAATAGACTTCAACGTTAGAAACACGGCCACAACAGAAGACGACGAATTCGAATCACTTGTCCTTTCTCAGCTACAGACTGTTCCCGCCGCGCGCTACGTGGCCGCTGACGGCAGTGATGCTGAGGGTAGGGGGACACAAAGTGACCCTTACAAAACGATAGAGAGGGCTCTTGCCGATGTCCCTATCCTAGCACTCACGGCGTCGTCTCCTGAGAAAGCTTTCGTCATTTGGGTAAAAGCCCCCTACGATCTGGGTCCTCTCGTGACTTTACAGACCCCCAGCCAAATCAGTAGCCTTGGCGGGTACCTGGATTTTGGGACAAGCCAGGTCCCGTACTGGGGAAGCATCTACATCGCCAGCTGGTCAGATTCAGTCAACTCAACAACAGACCCCAGGTTTGATGTTTTGAAGGGACCACTGACACCCGTCGCAACTGAGACTAGGGATCGTCGCTTCATCTATACCTTCAACCCTGGGACTTTTGCAGAAGCAGACAACACTTATACTTGTAGGCAGGTGCGCTGCTTCGATGGCGTGTCAGGCGAGGAAAAGTGGCGTGGGTGTGTTGTGGCCCACGAGGGTTTGGGACAGACGCTTACAATTCAAACACATGCAAATGCGCTGTTCTCCACTACACCCCAAACTACCGACAGACTCTACATAGTCGAACCTACTGTGAAGGTGGGCAGCCTGGGTCTATCGACAAGTCCCGGGTATAGACTTTTCCTTGTGGGGTTTCAGTTCGAATCGCTGGTTACGCACGGACCCTGTGATATCGATCTGGTGGGCTCGGCCGGGAGAGGGAGTTCTTCTTCAGGGGTTGTTCAGCTGACTCAGGGTTCTTCATTTAAGTTGAGTAAGGGCTCTGTGGGAGCGCTTCCTCTGTCTGGCTTAGAGCAGGTAGGACTTAATTCCACCGAGTCTGGTCTCTGGCGAACCTGGTGCTCCAGTATCCAAAATACGACAGGGGTGATAACCACGAGAGCCTTGGCTTCCCTAAACTCTGGGTCGGATGTCCAGCTGGAGGGAGTGGTAAGCGGCGCTGTTACACTCGCTAACGGGCAACACACGCTTTGGACGCGTGGCGCTGCATTGATAAATGTACGGCTTGAGTTGTCAGATACGGTGTGGATATGCCTATCTGGTAATGGGGTAACGCCACTACTGCGGGGGCACGTGCACCTTTTCAACTGCACTGCGAACTTCACTGGGACTCTCAAACTGGATGTGGCTCACATCTCCAGCAACGTGTTTGATTGTAGTAACGTGTCCATGACAACGTCAACCTCCATCGCTAGTTCAATGCTGACTGTAGCTCCTTGGGACGTTACACAAAACACACTTCCTACTGCAAACACCCGGGTTATCCTCGCTAGGGAGGGGTGCCATCTTCGTGTGAATGGTGTTCAAACTGTATTCGGCAATGGGGGTGTTGACGTTAGGCTTGGGGCTACCGACCTTACATGGGCTGCCATTGATTCAGCGGGCAGGGTAACGGACACAACCTGGCTCAGCACGATTGCGGATGTTCTATGATAGTTGTAGTCGAGAGCAGAACTGCGAGTACGCTCAACCTGGGCTCGCCTTTGGGCGTCCTTGGCACTGGGAAGACTATACGCCGACCCATTACCGTAGCCTTCCTTGAGCAGGTAGAGGATTCACTGAACGAGTTTCAGCGGCTAGGCCTGCTTTCTTGGAGGCTTGAGTCTGAAGACACCAACTTCCTACCCGCACAGGCATTGGCCACTAAAACTCAAGGGCCGCTGCATCTATGGGTGGATGCTCGTCGCGGGTCTGACACAGCGGTAGGGAGCAAATCCGCACCTCTCTCCTCTCTCGTAGAGGCTGAGTCACGAATTCCGGATATCGTGGCCCACCCTGTGGTAATACACGTGGCCCCTCATTCAATAGCTGAAGATGGGTACATTCCCCCTGAGTTCCGTGAGAGAGTATACCACCATAGTGTGGACATCGTTGCAGACTCAGGGGGAACTCATAACGATGGGTTCAATGAACTCCTGACAGGAACTGCCCAAGCAGGAACTACTCACGTACAGCTTGTCTCTGACACGCCATTGGTTGAGGATGAGTTCAGGGGAAAGACCATTGAAATCACATCAGGTGACAACCGTGGGTTTAGACGCACCATCAAGTCAAACACGACTTCTGAGATAAGTTTCTGCCAGCTGTTTGGATCTCTCAGTCCTGGCGTTTCATTTCGTATCCTGGAGCCCATTACCGTCATTGACGTGGCGAGGTTAGAGCCGCAGGGACGTTGGTTCGTGGCAAAGGGTAATGTCAAGTCCATCAACTACGGCTTCAAATCCAACTACGAAGTCCATCCCAGCATCAACTTCGTCAACTTCATCTTTAACCCCGCTCCCTTTGTGTACGCTATTCACTCTCACCCCGTGCGTGTTTTTGGTTGCGAGGTCAACGACTCTGGATCCTTTTGGGGATTCTTCGAAGGGCACTTTGCAGCCGGCATCGATCGCGTGTTCGGACCTCCAGGAGGGGAACCTGGGCAAGTGTACGAAGAACTAGCTGACATAGGCCAACGTCTGGCCAATGTGTCCCCGCGAGCCTGGGTAGGTTGGGGAATATATTCCAACGTCATATTTGTGTCTAGGGAAGCCAAGATTGGCGGATGCTGGCTCTACGCATTTGTGGGCCCCCGACTAGTATCTCTTAGCTCAAACGTTGAGTTGCGTGGGGGGAACTGTTACGCGTCGGGGGTACGCGCTATTGGTGGAAGATTGGCTGTTAATGGCAAGGTCTACCTGCCTGACGATCAGATCACTATCACAAATGTCGATGATGGCGGTGCCGCCGCCTCCGCTCTTGGTCCCGATTCGGAGATCTACATCGAGGAGGCTATTCTCAGCGCACCAACCAACGGTGTTGGTCTTAGAGTGATTGAAGGGGCTGTGGGGACCATCGCAGGGACGACACAGATTCTTGCAGATCTTGGGGTCCAGTTGAACCGTAGTTCACGCATTTACTACAACAGCGGAGCTGTAGTAACCGCGACAACTGAAATAGAAGTGGGCGAGGGAACTCCCGTTCAAGCACAATTTTCGGTTGATCTGAGCAACTACGGAGATTTTGTTATATCGGCTGATGGTAGTACCATCATTCGAGTTGATCGGAGATAAGAATGCTACTTACAATAAGCAACACTACAGCCAGTGTAGTAACGGTTGGTGGGACTATCGGCAGCCTCAAGCCAGGACAGACCAAAGAACTGGACGTTCGAGTTGACGAGGTGGAGAAAGTTCGTTCCCGTCTAGCAACCCTAGAGGCCGCTGGACTGGTTTCGTGGTTTGCGTCCGAGAACAGGAACTCTGGAGACAATGCAGGTGAATTCTTGCCACTGTCAAACCAGATGACCAAAACCTCAAGGGCTATCACGCTCTTTGTTGATGCATCCACAGGAAACAACGCAAATTCTGGCAGTCGCTTGGAGCCGCTAGCCTCAATCGATGAGGTATGGAACAGGGTTCCCGATCTAGTTGCCCACGATGTAGTCGTGAATGTTGCCCCTCACCCGGGTGCAGGCTACTCCTGGTCCTCAACTGTCTATCGTCAGTTCACCTCAAACGCGAAGATTGAGATCTACTTCAGTGAGTTCGCAGAGCTGCTGTCGTCGACAGCTGCTGGGGCAGGAAGCAACAACACACTAGTAGACGGCACTGGGTTTACCGACAACGCCTTCCGGGGCAAGACGATTGAAATCCTCAGTGGGGCCGCAGCCGGGGATCGGCGAACTGTTGAACGAAACACCACCACTGCCATTTACCCCGCTGCGCTCTTCAGCGCTGCAGTGGCGCCAGGTGATACCTACAGAATCGTAGAGCCTGACGCGGGTAACGTTATCCTTCCTCCCGTAGACGCACCCCTAGTAGCGTCTTCTGACGTCCTAAGCACCTCCCCTCCCTATGGTGACTTCTCCTCAGGGTTCCGCCTTATCAACACCCACCTAGCACCCACAACGCAAGACCTACGCTTCAGCGCGGGTGCCAGGCTGGGGTTGATTGGGTGCGAGATAACCTACGCCGGGGCGTTTAGTCGCGGGTACATTTCAGGTGGTGAGTTGTTGCTCGGGTCAGGCTCGTCCATGGCAGCACTATCCAGTTCCCTCACTGACACCGATACTCAGTGGCTGGGGTGGGGACTCAACTACGACGCCCACTTCCCTGTGTGGCTAAACTCAACTGGAGTGGTTCGTGGGTTCATTGTGTCCCCTAGGTATGTGGTTTTCTCTGGGAGGCACTTCATTGCCGGGAACATCCACAGCGGTCCGATCCGCGCGATCGCAGACTCGGCTTTCGAGCACGAAGCTATCCATGTGTCATTCGGCGTCCAAGCTCCAGGAGCTACCCCGCCCCTTGGCGTCGCCAGCCGTGTGAACAACACGCAGGGTGCGTTCGTATCGGCGATCCAGTGCGAGGGGGCCAGGGCCACAGTATGGGTAGGCACCGGCACTGTGATCGACTCTGTCACAAACGGCGTACAGGCGTCAGACGGTGCGAACATCCAGATTTACGCTGGATGGACCCTTAATACAGCGGTAGACGGAGCCCGCTCCCTAGAGGGTGGTCGCATCTCTTACGCTACCACGCCTACACTGGGTACAGTTAGCGGAAGCCAGATCTCTGTAGGGAATACCCCTGCCACAGCGACATTTGCTTCAGTCTCTGCGGGGTCCTTCGTCACAGATACAACTTTGAACGACGGTTCCATTGTACAGCGTAGTAGCTAATGTCCCAGCATTACACAAATGAGCTAGTGCGGCTGGCAGAAACCGTCCAGAAGCAGGCAGAAGAAGCGTCGCAGGTCTCTTCAGGGTCCGTGGCGGAACACAACCAACGCGTGCAGAGCTTCCTCAAGCAGGCGTGGGAGTCACTGTCGCAGGTTCGCCTACCTTCCAAGATTGAAGTCAAGTACCTGGACCAGTTGGAGAGTATTTTCGAGTCGTTCGAGGCCCACTACGCAGTGGGGAAGTCCGAGTTAGGCTCCCTGGAGCCGCAGAAAGTGCCCGTGAACTTCTCCTACCTGGGTAAGAGTGGCCACAAGAACTTCACGCGGCTGCTCATCAAGATCTCCCTCTATCTCGCGATGTCCAACAAGGCCAAAAAGTCACTCATCGAAGCAGAGAAGAAAGCGACTCAGTTAGATCGAGTCGCTCCCAAGTTGATCTCATACTGCCAGGCGTTCGCCACCTCAGTTTCAGGCAAGGCAAACCCAGCAAAGGAAAAGTAGCATGCCCATCACCATCGACCACCCCACCCAGCACGCGCCCCCTGTAGACGGAGCCTACCAGCTTCCCTACCACGCGAGCGAGCACACGGAAGATGGGGCGATCACCACGACCACCGTCGACCCTGTCAGCTCCGCCGTCGAAGCCACGGTGGATTACGCCGACTCCAGCGAGACACTCACCGTCATGCCGGAGCTTTCCGGAGCCGCCGCTGGCCTACACGTCGTGGGTCGCAAGTTCGTGGAAGACGGCCTCTGGTCCCTCCACAACAAGGCTGTAAAGCGCTTCCTATAAGCCCGCGTTCTTCAACACACCGGAACCATTGAATAACAACAATTGGTTTCGGTGTTATACTTTAACCATCGGGACGTTACAACGTCCTCCAGTCTCAGGCACAACAGTGCCACCGATTCAGTGCTTGACGGCGCTGGGTCACCAGAAGCAAAGCCTTACGTTACCTTTCAGGCCAAGGATGGCCTCCCCAAATAAACCGCAGCCTCATTGGGCACCCAGACCCAAAACAGGCCACCAGCTACCACGGGGTAGCTGACCAGCTGGCCGACCTTGAAAACTGAATAAGGTAACTACTAACCGCTAACAATCCGGTAGTGGGTTCTCACACTTGTGGTTTAGAAAGACCACACCGAACCCGTTACCAAAAATCCGGAAGAGGTTGAGCCGCAAGGCGAGACCGAATCCAAGAAACGGAAATAGTAATGGCAAACCCCTATGCTTCTGGTCCCGGCGTAAAGGTCCTGCGTTCGCAGCCCGACGTCCCCGCGACTTCCGAGGATGGCCTCCGTGGAGGTATCCGTGTCGCTGGTCGTCAGCTTCTCAGCTCAGGTCCCGCGTTCGGTTCCAATGGCGAGCTAAACGCTTCTTCCAAGAAGGAGCTTATGCAGGTCGTCGCGAACGTGCTTCAGCAGAGCCGCGAGGGTAACGTGATGGAACGTCACGCGTCCCCCGAGGTCATGCAGGAGCGCCTCGCTCAGGTACGGGAAGCTTACTACGACCGGTCAAACACCAAGCTTGAGGTTCTCGGAGAGGTTCTCTCCGAGGAGATCTTAACTCCTAGGATCCTTGTCCAGCAATGGGCATGACAAATACTGGAGAATTCGGTGAAAATCTGTGGTCAGATGAATAGAAAAGAGTTGAAGGGCGCCATCATTGGGATGGCTCTCGGAGACGCACACTTAGAGGCCAGTGGTAAAAACACAGCATCTGTGCTCATTGAGCACAAAGCTGACAGTACGGACTTGATGGATTTCAAATGTGACATCCTCAATCAGGTCTGTAAGACCACCTACTCCAAGTACAACTATCCAAATGGCAAAGGCTACGTTAGCGGTAGCTATGACGTACTGAGACTGCGTGCGAAAGCACACCCATTGTTCGGTAAACTGAGACATCGTCTATACTTCGAAGGAAGACGAACAGTGGACAGGCACCTAGTAAACTCCCTCAGTCCTCTCGGGCTGGCCATATGGTACATGGATGACGGAAGTCTGAAGTGGAAGGGAAGATCAGACAAATCTCGCGACACCTCAGCAAAGTGTTGGGAGGTTGTGTTCGCCACTCACGCATACTCACTTGTTGAAAACGAAGCACTTGCTGCCTGTCTTTACGATAGGTTCAACCTCAGTTTCAGCATCCAGCGCCAGAACCAATACTGGTACTTAAACCTTCGGGCAAAGTCTCAAGAAGAGTTCTGGAACCTCGCTGCCCCCTATGTCTGCATGGTAGATTCCATGCACTATAAGCTACCGCCCACTATCCTTAGACAATACCGAGCCGAGCCCGATACCCGTGAGGGTTGAACGCTGTGCGCGCGAGCAATCAGTGCAGGGAAGGTGTAGAGACTATGTACCAGTCCCCCTCTACGAGGGGTGAAGATATAGTCCGATCTGCGTGAATAAATGAAGACGCAGGCTGCAACAGAAATGTGCAGCGTAACATCAATGGGGAGACCCTGGGTCGCCAGGGCTTCAGCCGCCGCCTTCTGGCGGTGAACCCGCTTGCAAAGGGACAGACCGGTCGTGTTCGTGTTCGTCGTAAGGACGTGGTCGCGTACCAGTTCACCAGCGACAGCGCGATCGAAGAGCAGCGCATCCGTCAGCCGTGGGTCTACCCGGCAGAGTTCTACCTCGGTGCCTTCATCCTCATTGAGGACAAGGAGATCGAGCAGGCCTCGACGGACATTCTCGACGAGAAGTTCAACTAACTCGTCTCATTCTAGCAATAGGATGTTAGCAAATGCCGCGAAATCGGTGGAAACCTTGAACCTGGTGGAACAGGCAAGGCCACACCGAGTGAAGCCTGACGGGAAACTGTCAGGTGTGCGTAACGACTACCGAAAGTCTAAATCGGAGGCACCCTGGGGCAGGGTAACAAGCCCTAGAGTGCTGGTGACGACATGACGATAATTCGGCTGCTAACGGGGGAGACCTCGTAGCAGGGGGCGGCACTGCCAAGGAACCCAACTTGGTAGAAGATATAGTCTGGTCTGCAGCTATACATGAAACTGCAGAGGAAGGCAGAAATGACCTTCCCGGTTAGTGGTTGGATTTATACGGTCCAACTACTGATCAGTAACAAACAACGAAGTTCCAGGACGGCCTTGAGGCGATTCTTCGCCGCGAGGACCTCATCACCCGCGCGCTTCTCAACCAGGCCAGCACAACGTTCAACGAGCTTGTGATGTTCACAACGTTCAACCCGTCCGTGCTGACCACGCTCCGTACCCAGGTCAACCGCTGGGGCACCCCGGCGTCCACCATGCTCATCAGCTTCGACATCTGGGATGACATCATCGCAGATGCCGACTTTGTTGCTTGGTGGGACCAGGTCCACAAGCATGAGCTTATCCTTGAGGGTCGTCTTGGTTCCATGCTCGGCATGGAAATCATCACAGACGGTTTCCGCTACGACACCCTGCAGGTCCTGCAGCCTGGTGAGGTTTACGTCACCGCGTCACCCGTGACGCTTGGCGCGATTCTCCAGCGCAAGGAACTGGATTCCAGGGCGATCGACCAGTACAACCTGGGTCGTGCGCGTCGTGGTTGGTTCATGGAGCAGATCCAATCGCAGCTGATCGTCAATGGCCGAGCGTGTGATCGTGGCGTTCGCGTCTGATAACTAGCTGAAACCATTGAGAAAAGCCCCGTTCGCAGTGCGAACGGGGCTTTTCTTTTTAAGGCATAAAAAGAGCTTGGTAGTGGTCGATCCTAAAAGCCTGATAACTAGCTGAAATCACTAAGAAAAGCCTTGTTCTCATAGCTAAAGCGACTTTCCTACGTACGGACCTGTAAAGACCCTGGTAACGGCAGATCTAACGAGACCGAACGGGAGAGGCATAATGCCCTCAGAAAAGTTAAAGAAAGCAAGAAAGCTGTTAGCCACCTATCCCCACGATAATAGGTTCAGGCTTCTCAGGGTGTTACCTCACCCTAAAGGTGATTACTGGCTCCTCTATGACAACTCCAACAAAAGGAGTTTCAAGAAAAGGGGTCACAAGCTGGGTTATAGCCTTCGGGTCAACCCTTACCACCAGTTCAAACACCAGGGTGTCCTGGAAGATCTCTGCCAGGAGAAGCTGGACGATACCATCGGTAAGGGTCGTTTCAGGGTCCTCTCCGCGTCCTACCGGGACGACGACACCTGCATGGTAGTTGCCTTATCGCTGAAGGCCGAGAGCATCGAGAAAGTCCCCCTCAAAGACCTTCTGGGGCAAGGCTCCGATCCAGACTTCTACTTCGATCCTCCCCATGATCCTCTAGCCGTCTACCGGGACGCGGCCTTCGAGCCCTGCGCCCCTGGGTCCGTGCTTCACGGGTTGCTAGAAAAGACTTCGGATGAGCTGTCGCGTACCGTCATCAAGAGGTGGGCGTCGGGGGAGTCTATTTCTTCCATCTCGAAGGACATGGGCCTCAACCGGAGCCGGCTCCCTGCCAAGGTTGGGCTCCCTTCGCAATCTTCCTTTGAGTGGTACCAGGCCATGTTCGACAGCCAGGCGCCGCACCTGAAGCTCCTGGAGGTCGACAGAAAAGACAGGCGAAACGGCAAGCCCATGGTCCACCTGCGTGTGCTGGACCAGCGAGACGACCGTGAGGTGACCGCCCCCGCGCAGAAGTTCCTCAAGAAGCTACGCTCCGACCCGGAGTTTGTGTTCGCACCATCAGCGCAGACCCGGCAGGCAAAGATGGGTGAGAACGGGACCACCAAGGTCTTTGGGGGACGCTCACTTCAGGAACTTGCGGACCTCCTTGAGGTGTCGCCAATCACCCTTCGCACCAACATGCGGAACCTTGGTGACGTCGAGGGCCTGGTGGCCACGTGCAACCGTGGTAAGACGAACATTGAGGCCTTGGTAGAGTCGTGGCTCCATGAAGAAGGGCTTCCCTACGTCCACGACTCTCAACTGCCCGGCAGCAAGATGCGGCCGGACTTCTACCTTCCCGACCACAACGTAGCTATTGAGTGTGAGGGCAACTATTGGCACGGGTTCATGTTCGCCCTGGAGTCACGGTACGCAGATCTGCCCGAGGCAGAAGCGCGCAAAAAGGCGATGTTTCACCATCGGGACAGGCGACTTCGCTACCTCAAGCGGGGAATTCGTCCGTTCTTCTTTCTGTCCGACGAGCTTACCCACAAGCCTGAGATCTGTCGCTCCATCCTGATGAACCACCTGGGCAAATCCACAGCCCGGCATTTTGCCCGGAAGCTTGAGTTCGCTGAGTTGAGCCCGTCGTTCTTCGACACGAATCACCTCATGGGGCGTGGTCGGGGCTCCTCCTTCGGCCTCTTTCACCAGGGCCAACCCGTAGCTGGGATGCAGCTCAAGTGGAAGAGTAAGGAGGATCAGCTGCTGGAAGTGGCCAGATTTTCCCCCGCCATGGGCACCTCCGTCGTGGGTGGTTTCTCTCGGCTCCTCACACACGGTGTGCGGGAAGCCTTTCCATCTGCGAAGTCCGTCCTTACTTTCATCGACCTTCGCTACGGCGACGGCAGCTACCTCAGCAAGCAGGGGTGGGTAAAGAAGAGCAAGGACCCTCCGGAGCCCTCGTTCTCCTGGGTCAAAGGAGAGTTAGAGCGGTACGCCCGGACCAAGTTCCGCGGCAAAACCGGGTACGACTTCGGGTACGACCGGCTCTACGACTGCGGTCAAGCCAAATGGGTCAAGTCCTTGTGAACCCCCTTCGAGAAGGTCTCGAAGGGGGTTTTATCATTTTAACCACCAAAGTTGCACTTTCCAGTTGCTGTTCCTTGCTACTGAGCTATGTAGCAGTACCATGGCCACACAACTAAAGCACAGAGTGCTGCATTACCAACAGGTATTTGACAGCTTGCGTCCTGGTAAGTACCAAGTGGTGGAGGTGGTCCCCTCCACAGGGACAAATCTTGGGGTCCGGCTTCGTGTCCTGGCTACGGGGGAAGAGGTTCTGCGTAAGAACCTGATGAAGGTCATCAAGAACTTGCGGGACAGTCCTACCTACGAGATCCGCACCCCCAGCGCGTCAAAGACCTCCGTGAAAGAGATCCCCACCTCAGATGAGGAGAGGAACCGAGCTGTTACCCGCCTTCAGGCAAAAACAGACGCCTTGAAACCCTCCACGTACCAGGTGCTCGACCTGAACAAGAAGACCGCTCGCATCAGTACTGAGGGTAAGGTTCTAAAGACCACGTACCATTTCACCATCGTGGACACCAACCGTGATTGTGAGTTTACCTACAGTGGCCCTGCATTCATCCGTGAGCTAAAGAAGAACCCCGACAGACTTTTCAGTCCAACATCAGAGGAGCGGTCTTCCCTCACCAAGAAGGCCTTCATCGATAAAGGGCTGACCACTATCGTTGAAGGTCAGCCCATCGATGAATGGGCGGCTGCCAACGGGATATCCAACACCTATGCACGGGCGTTGGTGGCTAACTGTGGGACTGCCAAGGTACCAGACCTGGTTCGTGGTACGGGCACCGTCATCGAGAATGTAGTGTCCCAGTTTCTTACAGACCTGGGAGTGCCTTACATTCATAACAAGGAGCTTCCCGGGTCCACTCTACGCCCCGACTTCCTGGTTCCTGGTTACGACGTGGTGATCGAGTGCGACGGATTGTACTTCCACTCAGAAGCTACGGGGAAAGGACGAAACCACCACCTGCACCGCAGGAGAGAGTTCGAGGCACTGGGGTACCGCCCTTTGTTCTTTCGGTCAGATGAGATCACTTTCAGGACTGAGGCAGTACGTTCCATCCTGGGCCACGCGGTAGGGAAGAGTACCACAACAGGAGCGCGGAAATGTACCATAGTTCCTGGGAGTGCTGAGTTCTTCGATACTCATCACCTCATGGGCAGGGGTTCCGGTCAGGTTTTCTCACTGTCGTACCGAGGGGAGACCCTGTGCGCCATGCAGGTGAGGTGGGTGCAGGTAGGTGAGCTTCTAGACATCAGTCGGTTCTGTACTCGGGGAGGTCACTCTGTCCCCGGTGGGTGGAGCAGGCTGCTGCGCCACGTCATCAACCACTATGACCCCGCTGTGATCCAAACATTCGTGGACCGTAGGTATGGAGACGGATCTCACCTGGAGGCCCAAGGCTGGACCAAGGTGTCTGAGTACCCCTCATTCAAGTGGACCAACGGAACAGAGACGCTCCATCGCATGAAGTACCCCGGGTCGTCGGGGGTAGACGCGGGCTACACCCGGATATGGGATTGTGGACAAGCGAAATGGACCCTCGAACTCCGGGAAACCTCCTCGCTGCCGCCCTCCTCGCCAGAAGAGGCTCCACCACTAACCCGGCGAGACAACAGCCGGGCTGAGCTGCCCCTTCCTGGGAAGGAAGTGCGCCAAGCAAAGGTGGTGAAGGCAAACCAGCGGCTTACAAAGATGGGACTCGACTCCATCTTGGAGGTACAGGAAGCTATCCCGTCACGCACCAAGACAAGTGGCCGTATGTTCTGGACCCTCCGGGTGAGGGACAAGCGCACAAACGACGAATTCACCCGAGTTCTGGGTGGATTCTTCGGCAAGTGTAAGAAGTACGGGCCTGAAGTTACCTTTTTCGAGAAGAAAGACCCCGTGAGTGCCGCACAGAGTCGTGTGGACAGTCTTGGGCTGGGGCACCGCTTTGAGGTTCTGCAGGCTCTGGAGAAGGTGGAGGGTAACAACACTACCTCTCATCGTCTCCTGGTGCTCGACAGGGAGGGCCAATTCCAGTTTGAGGTGGACAGTCACCGCTTCATCTACTTCCTGCGGCAGAACCCCGACCACAGGTTCCGGGCTACGTCCCGGTGACGCTGTAAACTCACCCTGCCGGGGCTGTATCGGCTGGACGAGGAGCACGCAGTGAGCACGACAGATACACGCCGACCCGTTGAGGTTGGGGACGTAGTTCAGGTCCGTTGGGCGGAGACAAGGGAGGAGCCTTTCCAGGGTCACGTGTCTCTCAGGTACATCGTACATTGGCAGGACGCGGAAGTTGTCGAGGCCACGTCTACCACCTTCACTTGTTTTGCTGAAATTAACGGTGAGGGTCCTTACAAGTTCGGGGGCCTACAGCCTGGTGCTGGGCGCGATACTAACTGGCGGTGGCCGGAGGACGCCCCCACCTTCACCCTTCGCAAACTCCCGCCGGAGAGTGCTTGGCGCGGGAATGCGCCGTACAAGAGCAACTCACCTGTAAACGCACTACCGGTGCGATCTAACAACACAAAGGAACAGATCATGGCTTCGGAAGAAAAGACAACTCTCAATGTTGGCGACGTGGTGCGGCTGAAGAGCGGCAGCCCCCTGCTGACCGTATGCAAGCTCAACAAGAATGACTACGCCCGCCTTCTCAGTGTGGGCGTCAAATGGTTTGAACCAGTCTACACCGACTACCACCACGACGTGGTTTGGGGACCTGCGCATGAGGAGGTATTCCCCCCTGGAGGCGCTTGTAATTCACGAGTCGTACCTCAAGTCTAGAGGTGACGATGAGTGAGTGGCACAGGCTGCTCGTCGCCTTTGTCCTCAATGCCTACCGCCCTCTGCTGGTACTTTCGGGGGCTGTATTTGTGGTGTCTTTTACCATCTTGGTTGGTATACAGATCTACCGTTTCTACGCGGTCCCATCGCTGGATCAGTCCAGTGATGAAACCTGCCAGTGTGCTGAGTGACAGGAGCTAAGTGATGACTTTCTACTGGGTGAAGTTCGCCAATCGGTCGGCAGGTACGATCGAAGTTGACGTAAGTTGGTACCCCATTACGCCTATGAAGACGCCAGAGGCGCGTGAGAGGTTTCGGGGCGATAGGGAGGCGGCTACGGAAGCTGAGATCCGCGAGCGTGCTGAGCCGTTTGGGACGGTTCAGTCCTACGAGCGGCTTCCCTACCCGGCAGATCCGCGTCTCGACGTACGCAGACGTGTGCAGGCAGAGGCTCCTGTCCCCGACCCAGATCATGTTGTGCCTGACCCGAACGACGATATGTGGACTCGCAAGAAGGTTGAAACGCCACCAGACGCGGCGTTCAAGATAACAAGCTACGAGCTGTCCCCTGAGACCCTACAAAGACTGACCGTGGGAGTTGATAGACTCCCCGTAAATGTAATGACTGAAATGACTAAGACAACTGACAATGTTTCCTTTATGGACGCCGTGGAGTTTATGACCGCCGTATGCGAGGCCGCTCGCATGGCTCACGAGGTCAACCGCGCGTACTGCGAGTCACTTGGTGACACTTCGCAGGTGCCGTGGAATGACGCGCCGGAGTGGCAGCGAGACTCCGCTATCGATGGCGTTATCGCCATCGCGTCCGATCCCGACAGGACTCCGGAGCAGTCCCACGAGGGCTGGATGGAGCACAAGGCCAAGGACGGTTGGGTGTATGGTGAAGTCAAGGACGCGGACGCCAAGACCCACCCTTGCATGGTTCCGTACGCGGAGCTTCCCGCCGACCAGCGCCTGAAGGACGCCGACCAGCGCCTGAAGGACACCCTCTTCGGCGCAGTGGTTCGCGCCTCCCTCGAAACTGGGCTGCAGGGGCTTGATGTCCCTGCTCTCATGGCTTCGTACCGTAAGCACAAGCAGTCGCAGAGTGACTAAGACACCTGAAGGTCTGGACTTGCTTCCACTGCCTGCCTTGCTGGAGGAAATTCGAAAGCGGCAGACTAGTGGAATCGCAGGCCCCGTATTACTGTCGCTAGATTCACCCGCGTGGGTCCTGCCTTCGGCGTCAATAGATCACCCCAGCGTTCTGTCTGAGGGTAGCCTCGAAACTCTCGACCTAGCCCAGTTGTTAGAGCTGCTGGGTGTGAGGGCGGAGTGGATGTAACGGCACTGTCCAACCCTGCGCATACTAGGGAAGCATGACACAGGAATCGACCGATACCGCAGCACAGCAGGCCATCTTTGATTTGGCCTGGGCGGGGCTCAAGAGCCAGGGCTTTGAGAGATCTGTTGTAGTCAAAGACTACTGCAACAATCAAACCCTAGTGTGTGCTCTGCGCGGAGAGGACAACCGTCGTTGTGCAATTGGATGGGCTATCCGAGACGAGGACTACACCCCAGACATGGAAGGCCGCGATATCTCAGACCTTACTGAGGTACTGAGTCATAGCATTGGTATGCCAGCGCCGAACGTAACTTGGCTCAAGAGCCTACGTGCAGCGCATGACATGTGGGAAATACCGCACAGAATGGAATGGAGCCTACGTTCGTTTGCTCGTATGTATCGGTTGAAGATCAATGAGTAGCGTAGACATGGACTGCCCTTACTGTGGCAGTCACATGGCTTACCTCTGTGGCGAGTATGGGAACTACTACAGCTG
>Ga0098044_1000273_pt1 | contig 27545 bp, 26 predicted proteins | sample 10_taG_FD_75053 | JGI IMG/M metagenome (GOLD analysis project Ga0098044, IMG submission 75053) | Marine viral communities from the Subarctic Pacific Ocean - 10_ETSP_OMZ_AT15264 metaG | ecosystem: Environmental > Aquatic > Marine > Oceanic | place: Pacific Ocean | collected 2015-01-16 | reverse complement strand
ATCACAGAATGCAATGAGCGCTGAGGCTATGGAAGATATGTTAGTAAGCTTTATTAGGTCTGATATTAAACCAATAGATATAGGTGAGCTATATGGAAAGAAATTTCCTATATATCCTGGGGAGGTAGTAATCCTTCAAGGTCCTCCTAAATCTATGAAAACTATGTTATTACAAAATTGGTTAAATGCATTAAGGAGACCTACTTATTTCTTAGAACTTGAGATGTCAGCAAGACAAATGATGTCTAGGTTTGCAATGATGGAAACTGGTATGGATGAAGGTGAATTAAATAGCTATCTACTTAAAGGTGGTAGAGTTAGTGATAAGTTTAAATGGCTTACTATTGATTATTCTCCTTGTAAAGCTTATGAGGTTCAGAAAAGAATCCAAATGCAGCCATTAAAGCCTGAAATAGTAGTCATAGACCACTTAGGATTATTCCACTCTAATCATAAAGATAATAATATGAAAGTAGAGGAAGCATCCCAAGCTATGATGGAGCTAGCTACACAGAATAACATAGTAGTATTCGTAGTTTCTGAGATTGGAAAAGAAGCTTTTAAAGAGGGTATGAATATTGCATCAGCTAGAGGTTCATTTAGAGTAGCCTATAATGCTAATAAAATAATGGGTATCACTCCTAAAAAAGACAGTGAGGGATTAGTTAAAACACTTACAGTTACAACTATAGCTAATAGAGAGAGGGAATCTCTTAATATAAAGCTAGATGTAGACAATGTAAGACTTTCCCCTGCAAAAGAAACACTAAACGAACCGATGAGGTTCACAACAGCAAAGGACTTTAAATGAGTATACCAACAGAAGCAGATTTTAATGCTTATAAAGAAGTGCAACAAAGTGGTGAATATAATATGTATGACCCTAATGCAAGAATGGTAACTGGCTTAGATAAAAACACATATATAAGTGTCATGGAGCATTATAGTGAATTAGAAGAAAAATATGGCGATGAGTAGAAGTTTAATTGATATCTCAAGAGACATACTTTTTACTACACAAGAGTTAGACATCTTTGATTCAGATGAATTAAGAGACCGCATAGATGAACTTAGAATAGAACAAGAGGCCAAAGAAGATGGTATATATTTCTTTTTCAAAGACTTTGATAAAGAGATAGAACTGTTTACTGCCCAAATAGATAAAGCTAAGCGATATGTGAAATTCTTAAAGAATGAGCAAGAAAGAATCAAGGCATATGTAGTCGGACAATACCAATTAACTGAGGCATTGCCTAAACACTCTGCTTTGAACCCAATTAAGGTAAGGTCTTCTGCAGGAGCTGTAGACATCATAGACGAGGATAAGATACCTGACGAGTACTGGGTACCAGTGACTACTAGAAAGCTTGATAAAAAGCGTATATTGAGCGAATTAAAGGCAGGTGTCGAAATTAAAGGTGTCAGACTTGTAAAGAAAGACTTCGTAGCAGGACTTAAATAATCAACAGGGGCTAGGCCCCTTTAGAGAAAGGACAGTAACTAATGGGAGCAACATTAATTACATCAAATGTAGTAAAAATGGAAGACTTAAGAGAAATTGAGCTTCCTGAGAAAACTAATTCATATCAACCAGTATCACATGTAGACTTTATTGATAATGTAAAGGATATTGCTGGTAAAATACTGCCTAACCGCAGTTTAGATACTGAGAGTTATGGGATAGCCAGAGAAGGTAAGCAGCTATTTGGAACTATGACATTTAAGACTCCTGCCGAAGAAGGTATGGGACTTGAAGAAATGGTTGAAGATATAGGCTTATCTATAGGCATTCGTAATTCATATGATAAATCAATGTCATTAGGCTTAGCAGTTGGAGCGACAGTCTTCGTATGTGAGAACCTTATGATGAATGGGAAGGTTACTGTAATGAGAAAGCATCAAGGTGCTATATTAGATGAATTAAGTACCCTAATATTTAAAGCCTTAATGGATGCAGAGAATAAGTTTAAGACATTACATGCTGATTCACAACAAATGAAAGAGATATACATTAGCAATAATGATGCTTATAGTATGATGGGTAGATTGTATGGACATGGCGTTATAAGTGAACGACAATTACCAGTAGTTAAGAATGAATGGAAGAAGCCTTCTCATGAAGTCTTTAATACTGGCACTGCTTGGACACTATATAATGCAGGTACTGAAGCCTTAAAGAAAACTGCACCACTGCATCGAATGGATAAGCAAATTAAATTGCATAACACATTCACAAATGAGTATGCATTAAATGGCTAATTATAAACGAGCATATGAAATCTTAGAAGAATATTTCGACTATATTCCCGAAGAAGACAGATTAGATGTTCATACTCGTATTGAAAGTGTACTAAACAATAAGGTTATAGTACATGAACCCCCACCAAATACCATTCAACGAGTTTTAAAAAGATTAAAGCGTAAGTATGGATTTGGAGTAAAGTAATTCCCTAAAGAGCCACAGGCAAGTGATTTTCAGTTGCTGTAGGAGCAATACCACGAATTAACAATCCTGTGGCTATGGGATAGAAGGATGATATGTATACAAAAAGCAAGAAATTCGGATATACATCTAGGGGTTGTAAGTACTGTAGATGTGATTCTAGAAAAGTCCATTGGGCTGAAACAGATTATGGTTGGGGATTATTTGATAAAAAAACAGGCACTTACCATAATTGTAAAGAAAAAAAGGCTTATGCTCGATTAGATAGAGCTAAAGCAAAGCGTAAAGAACGCAAAACACCTTATCCTGTAGGATTTGAATATAAAAAGGAGAAAGAATGAAAGATTTAGGATTCGTAATATGGATATGTACATTCATAACAACATTAGTTGTACTTTTTCATATATCATTCATAAAAGACCCTATACCTTTAAGTGATTGCCACTCAGCTGAGATAAGAATATATAATAATAAACCTATGTGTACTGAGTGTAAACTATTTTGTGAGGTAAAGAAATGAAAACAGATGCAGAATCAACATTTAAAGAGCGTAATACTAATAGGGTGGACATAGCTCAAGTTAAAACAGATGAATACTTTAAGGGTAAAGAGTCATACTATAAGCGTATAGGCTTCGATGAGAAGAAAGACCAAATACCTTCTGAGGTATTCTGGAAGTTTCCTAAGTTCTTAAGGAATATGCCTGACGCATGTGCTGTAACTAAAGGACAGTTTGTATTCATAGAATCTAAGGGATGTAGAGATGTACTGCATTTAAAACTTGAAGATATGGAAGAGTATGATAACTGGGAACAAGTAGCTCCTATATGTGTATTCGCCTATTCTACGACCTTTAATGTATTAAAACAGATAATGTATACTTCGCTTAAAGAAATAGCCGAGAAACACCCAAAGCAGCGCTATGAAGACAACAATAAAGAACACTATATAATACCTTGGAGAGAAATATAATGATAAATGAATCAACAGATATAAGAGAATTAAAGAAATTTGATATTGATTTAAACTTTGGCCAGAAATGGGAGAAGTATATTGATAAATTATTCTCAGGTAATACCAAGGTAGAGGTAAAAACTGAAAGAGATATATGGGCATCAACAGGCAATATAGCTATTGAATACGAATTTAAAGGAAAGAAAAGTGGTATAAGAGCAACTGAATCAGATGTATGGGTACATAACCTTGTTAAAAATGATGAAATATACTGTTCCTTATTGTTTCCTGTTGATAAATTAAAGGAGTTATGCAATAAGATGCCTAATAAGAAAACTACTTACGGAGGTGATAATATGGATTCTAAGATGGTACTTTTAAATTTAAGAGCTATTATTGATGGCTTAATTAAAATGACAGAGGATAATTAAATGCATTGCTCATATTGTAATCAAACAGAGATAGACACAGGCTGTCTATATTGTTTAAAAGATAAACTTATGGAATTACAAGTAGATAGAGATAACTATAAGCGACTGTATTTAAAGTACTTAACCATAATGCAAGAGATGCATTTTAAAATATCGGAGGTATTTGAACAATGATGGACCCTTTACAATTAGTAATAGTAATTATATTAGTGATACTGATGTATCTAGTATTTGCATTTACCTATCATGTGTATAAACTTGAACTTTTAATAAGGCAACTTTTCCACAATAAGCTGGACTTTGATGAAGTTATAAGGGACTTAGATTTCAAAGGAGGTCATAATAATAGATGCAAAAAATGCAATCGCAATGATAATACTTGTGCTTGTAATTAAAGTCATTATATATTATCAGGCCGCATGGAGCGCTTAAAGTATCTAGGAGAGAAATACAATTCAATATGTCACCTTTGTTATAAGAGCTGGATTAGGAGGAGGAGTGTTTATGAAATTAAATTCCCTCACCCAGCTATACGGAGCCTTACTGATAATGTCACTTCTAAAGAAATATGTGATAAATGTGCTAAGAGAGAAGAACCAAATCTGTTTAAAAACATACAGAAAGATATCTAATGGCTAATCCTAGGTCCTCTAAGGCTAAAGGAAGAAGACTTCAAAACTTTGTAAGGGATGAACTACGACAGGCATTCCCTTTCTTACATGATGATGACATTAAAAGTCAAATCATGGGTGTTAATGGTGAGGATATAGTCCTATCACCAGCTGCTCGAAAGCTTATCCCTTACAGTATTGAATGTAAAAATGTAGAAAAACTTAATTTCTGGGCTTGTGTCCGACAGACAGAAGCTAACATTAAAGAAGAATGTGTCCCTGCACTTGTTATTAAAAAGAATGGGACTAAGCCATATGTGGCTGTCCCTTTAAACGAATGGATAGAACTTGTTCAAAGCAAAACTAGAAACCCCGATAGAAAAGAAGCCGACTGAAACACAAGATTATTTTTGGTCTAATGCAATGGTAGTTGCTCAGCAAATAGAATCAGCTATAAAAAGAGGTGATTCAAAAACTGCAGACGCTCTAATGCAAAGCCCCTATATAGTTAATAAGTCTTAACGATACTTAGACTTTTTCTTCTTCTTATCAGGTTCAATTAATTTACCTGCTGCATCAACTAATGGTGAAGCTACTCCCTGCGATACAGGTAGCATTGTCTTAATTGCATCCTTAATTCCTTCGGTTGCAATTTTCACATCTCCATAAGCCCCAGCCGATAATGACAATGATAGTTCAGAAAGCATTGAAAAGCCTAATCCTGTAATTGGAATATGTCTTATATAATATTTCAGCATTTTAAGCCAATCATCTTCATCATCTAAATTCCCTGCCATCATTTGCATTGCAATAGCAAATGGTAAAAGCCTAAAAGCCATATACGAAGAGCCCAAAGGATTCCCTTTTCGTATTCCTGCTGCTATAAATAAAGCACTTGCTCCCTGCCTTAATGCAGTAAAGCCTATTAATTCAAGTGCAATCATTCCTACATCTAATATTCCCTGCACTAATCCCTGACTCCATAAGAAAGACCTAACCATTGCCATATCCACATTAGTTGTTCGAGTAAATTTCTGTCCTTTAATCCTGCCAGGAAGAGGTATCCCTTTAAGCCAAACTTTAAACCATGAGTTTATAACAGACATAAGTTTGTCATCATCTCTTTGAGTCCTCATAGCATCAGTAAACATAGTTGAATCTTTAATATATTTCTGCTGCTTCCATATAGAAAACTTACTCATTAGCTTGCCTATTTGGGCGCCAAATACCTCACCTGCATCACTACTTGACATTCCAAAATCTAAAAACTGCCTTGTATAAATACGACCCCACTTAATAACCAAAGCTCTCTCATTATCAGCAAGCTCATCTATTGGATTAACTACAAGATTAAATTTCTTTAATGAATCATAAGCCATAATAACTGAGCTCATTCTAAGTTCTTTCTCAGTTTGTGACATTGTAGGCAAGGCTGATAAAACTTTTGCAAGCTTATCCAATATTAAAGTAGCCCCCTTTTTGCCCGCATCAATAGAAGCCCATGACACATCTTTTAATGCTTGAGATTGATTATATTCCCTATTAATCGCAAAATTAACCAACTTAGATGTTTGAGCAATTCTTTTTTCCTGCTTCAACTTCTTAGACATCTTCTTAGCTTCTTCTGGTGAATAAATAGCATCGAAGTTCATCTCTTGTTTAAATGTCTCTAAGAAAAACTTCTTAAGTTTAGCCTCAGCTGTACGCCTATTCCCTCCTTCACTAACCTCTTTCCAATATCCTAAAGTAGCTGCCATTAATTTATTGATTGCATCTTTCTTAAGCTCTAAAGCCTCCAAGTCTTCAATTATAGATGCTCCATAAAACTCTTCAAATTCAACAACACCTGAATCCGCAATTAATCTTTTAAATGCATCATTATCTTTTAATTTCACATAATCTTGTCTAGCTTTAATCATAGCATCTCTGCCGCCATGAATCATTTTTTGTATATGGCCAGCTAAATTGGTAATAGGAGAGCCTACACCTCCAAGCTTCATAGTGCTCCAGTTATTAAAGGAACGAATAACAGATAATGCTGCTGGACTCCAATTCTCATCAGCTGTCTCAAACCCGAACACTTGACTTCTTGCATCCTTGTGCCCAAGAGTTCTTTTATATAATGCAACAATAGCATCTTGTACTCCAGAATAATCCTTTGAAGTTCTTAATGCAACCAATAGTCTTTCAGTTAAATTATTAGTTGCTGGTGTAGTCATAACTTGTTTAAGATAATCTCTATAAACATCTCCATCTTTACGCATATTTAACATATCAAATGCATTACTGATATGCTTAGCATATTTAGATGACCTTCTTGTAGCAATCTGACGACCTATATTATCTACATTATCATCCTCTATTAACCTTGTAAAAGTGTCCATTGATTTTTTATGGCTAGATTTTAAGCCTTCAAGAGTTTTTCTAAATGCAATTTTCTGTGAACCCTTTGCTTGATTCTTTGCTATTCTTACTCTATCCATTTCTGACTCTAAATCTGAGATGCTATCCTTTAACATTACAGCATAAAATGCATCAAACAATGCAGGCCAGTGATTCTCTTTGTACTGCAATGTATCCCCATTAAAGAAGAATGGCTCGCTTAATGAATACTGGGTGAAGTTGTTTTGAAGATAGTTATATGTATTAAGAGTGTTGTTTCTTAATTCTTCTGAGGATACACTTCTATCTAAGAATTGCTGTATAGTTTCCACTTCTTCATCAAGAGTAAACATATTATAAATAAGGCCACTATCTAAACTAGGAAACCAATTTTGTATTTCTTTAATTATCTTATTATATGAAATCTTAGTTATCTCAACTATTTTTTTAGCAACCTCATTATCAATTTCACGAGCATCTTCTAAGCTCTTCTGAAACTTTTCCATCCTAGCTTTATTAAGAGGTACATTAAGTTTAAAGAACTCCATAAGGTCATGTCGCTCTCTACCTTTAGCGTCTTTAAACACTAACTTATTACCTGGACTACCGTGAATTTCAGGATTATAGTCTTCTAACTTAATAGGCTTTTGCCAATGAAATATAGCATCGCCATTATCAAATTGTTTACCTGTAGGAGCTCTTTGAGTAAAGATATAAGTGCCAGCTTCATTAAATTGGTTATCTTCTGCAGCCATACTTTCAGAGACAAATATAGCCTGCCCATGCATTGCCATTGTAAATAATTCAGTAATCCATTGTCTTATAGGAGTACCTGTATCTTCAGACTTTATATTATTCTTTGCCCCCCAATTCCTTCTGCCTTCTTCTGATATATTCTCAAATAGCTTAGATAAATTATCATAAATATCCTGCATTCCATAACCGCGTTTACCATCATCATGCATATACTGAGATATTCTAAACCCAATTCCATCTGCATGTGTATCTTTCGCCTCAGCCATAATAGCATACCCTGCAGTAGGGTCATCATATTTAATATTCTGTGGTAAGCCATGAGCTAAAGAAGTCTTCTTATAAAACCCACGATTCATTTTCTCGCCTTTTGCCTTAGCCCATCCATTAGCTTTTAAAATCCATTTCTTTAGACTATCCTTAGGAACCTTACCATAATTCAATTTAATGTCTTTACCATTATCAGCCCATTCAACCATACCTATAGGATAGTTAGCTTCAGGTCTAGCTAGGTCATATATCATTTCCTGCTCTATTAACTCTGCTATATGAGGGTTATCTCCTAGAATTGTCCAAAGCTTATCAGCTAATGAAGCTCTTTCAGTTTCATCGCCATACATCTTAACCCAGTCTTCGTCAGAAATCTCTTCATAGAATGGATTATTATTTTCCCATTCAGTTATCTTCGCATCTAATCTCTTTTCAGTTTCCTCAGCATTACTAAAGACAGCCTTAACTCTTTGATAGTTTTCATCAGACTCAACGCTCCTTAGAGTTCTCATCATTTCTATCATATCTTGTGTACTACACTTGCTCATGGACACGCCCTTCTAATAATATTCTTAAATGTTGTAAGGTTAGAGAAATGAGATGGCTCTTCTAATCGTTTCTCTCTATCGTTAATTATATCATTATACTTCATAGAGTAATTAGCCATAATAGTTGCATCTAATGTAGTCTTCTTATTAGAGAATGGAGGCAATACATTTCTATTATTCCCTCTTACTTGCTCCATCTTATCATTAATGCTTGGCAGCCCTTCTAAGAAAGAATAGGTAGCAACCTCTTGTGCTATTGGATGCAAGTTAGCAAATTTCTCTTCAAATTCTAATTGAAATTTCTGTAACACAGGATTCCTTCCCCAAGATTGAGGACCAACATATCCAGCAAACTCACCGCCAATATCATCTTCCTTATATTCTTTAAAAGTATGCACATTTAATTTACGACCCATATCCATCTTAAGTCCAAGATTCTTTAATGCACTCTCTAATTCTTTAGGAGTATTATAACCCTCATCCCTATAATCATGTGCAATAACTTGAGCTAAAGACTTCTGTTCAACTGCAGTTATAATATATTCAACACCATTAATTTGGAATGTACCACCAACAGGGAGTTCTTTGGTCCTTGTAGTCTTAGTCTTCCTGCCAGAAGCTATAGCAGATATAGAATGTTGTGCCCATTTAATATCAACAGCAGTCCCTTTCTTTGTCTGAGGAACAAGTGCAGTTACAAGTGCATTATGTAGTTCTTGCGCATACTCATGTCCTTCCATACCGTGCTTAATCATATCAGCTTTAGTAAAGTCCATAGCCAACCAAGTGTCTACTGCATTTTCTTTAGACTCATCTAATAACTTCATAGCTTGTTGGTGTACAGACTTATACACTAATGGTATAAATCTTGCAGGAGTAATTCTTTCAGGTTCATTCAACTGTATTGGCTCCCAAACTTCAGCTAAGGCAGTAGCCACAGATTCTATTGGAGCTTTAGCATCCCTAAATTGAAGTCTCCCTACAGTAACTGGACCTGAAACTTCTTCACCAGGAACAGCAATGCCAGCATCTTTAGGTTGATTCTCAGGGCTATATAATACTCGTCTATAATAACCTTCTCTATCTTTTGTAAATTCAAGATATCTTTGGCTCTCTATTAATTGTGTATCCATTCTATATTGTTCATTAAATGTACCCCCATTACGAATGCGACCTGGAATTTTATACATATCTACTAGAGGCTTCATAGCATCCCATTGAGCATCATTCAAAGAATGAGCACTTATTAATTTGCCATCAACTAAACTAGTAACAGTAAATAACTTTCTAAATAGTTTCTCTTGACTATATTCCCAAGCATCAAGCAATAAATACTTACCATTATCAAGTGCTGCCTGCTGCCATGTTCTTATTTGAGTTTCAATAGTCATTACTTCATTTAGACCACCTTCTTCAAATAATTCTTTATGCTGATATTTTTTAACATGGATATATTCTACTGAACCATCATCATTTGTAACTTCCATGTAACCAAATGTATGTTGTAGCATCCCATGTACAGCCTGAACATTAGATATCTCTCCAATGGCTCTAGCCCCTGTACCAAACTTCTCAGCTAATACATATGCATTTTCTCTCTTAGATAAATCTGAATAGGTTGCAGCATCATTTTCATATTTATTTAAATCAATAGCTTGTACGCGACCATCTTTTAATGCCTTATCTAACATTTCATTCAATGCAAGATACTCAGCTTCATCTATAACATCTAATTGAATAGTATCTCCATCAAAGTCAAATTCAAGATTCTTATATCCTTGACTTGTATTTAATAAAATCTGACCACCTCTATCGTGAAGCTCAGAAACCCTTGCAGGGTAAGCTCCATTTATACCAACAACAGGTGAGCGAGATACTCGTACATATATAGGATTATTAATCAACCATTGATTGATTTTCTTTAGATAATCTTTACCAATAACTTTTAAATCTAACCCTTTAGCCTGAGCGTAAGGCTTTAATACAGCTCTAGCATCTTCCAATGCAATAGAGACAGAACCTTCAGGCACAACATCAGTCCAGTCAGGAGCAGAGTGCAACTGAACACCTTCAGTAAAGTCAGCCTGCAGCGCACCTTCAATTAACTGAGTCTTCATTAATACATTTAACATAGGCTCATTATCTGAATGCATGCCTAATCTAGCAGCCTTATTCTTTTCTACTAGTACATTAGATGGAGCCATAATATCATCAGAGCGAAGAGTCTTTAACCAACCATAAATTCTTTCTGCATTATCCTTTGGATGCCCTGTAAGTAGGAGCATTCTACCTAGTCTTTCTCTAATTCTAGGTAAGACATTCTCATTAAAGCTACTGAGGACTTCTTCATTATCAACAAAGTTCAGAGATTGTATTGGATACTTAGCAGAGCCATGCTTTGATGCATAATTAATTAACCCAATTTCATTAGCCCTTACTGTTACTATATCACCAGACTTCCCTGTAAATATCTTAGCTTCATCATCAGAGAAAATCATATTAACAATCTTATCTCCAACATACAAGTTATTATCACTACGAACTTCAGCTACAAGCTTCTGTGCTTTAGTACCATATCCCTCATATAACTTGAGTCCTGCTGGGGGTAATTGCATTTCATGTTTCATTGCAAGAGACTTATCAGATTTCCATACGATAGTCTTAATAATCTTCCTACTTCTGTCTAATCCAAATGCATTGCTAGCTAAGTTAAAAGTATTTGCTCCAATAAGAGTAGTTCCATCACTATATGACATTTTATCTTTAAATCCAGGGACTATATCAACAGCTTTCTGCTCAACACCATTCTTATCTACAAATGTTATATTATTAAAATCAAAGTAAGCTCCTGTTATATCTTCCATTAAAGGAGAGGTGAATACAGGGGTTGTTACAATAGCTATTCTCTTAAAGAAGTTAGCACCATCAGATATCATGTTTAATGGCATGAGCTCTTTATAGGCCTCATAGCGAGCGATTTCTCCTGCAAGCCACTGAGGGTCCTTAAACTTCTGTTCGCCCTCTCTATAGCCATTGAAGTTGTTTATTTGAGCTTTGAATGCTTTAATATCTTCAACGGAGTCATTAGACTCCTTAAAAGCCTTGATTTCTGCTGACCAGTAAGCCTTTAGAATCCTAGGGTCTGATGCAATCTTTAATTGCTTCTTACTAATAGCGGCAAATGCAAGTTTGCCCTTCTCTGACCTTGAGAATAAAGGCACTAATCCAAAGACATCATCCTCTTCATATACAAACTTATTTAATCTATCTTCAAAATCATCCCATTCTTCTAAAGTATAAGGAGCTCCCTTGATAAAGGTACGGTCCTTAGTCCCGAAGATATCAAGAGGGTCTCTATTCGTGGTAATAAACATATCAGTTTTATTCAACCAAAGTAATCGAGACTTCATATCAGGATTAGCAATCTCATAAATCATCTTAGGCTCACGCATTGAGCTTGTCTCTTCATTGAATGGATTTACTGGCCCCTTTAATTGCAAGCCACCAATAAGAGATTCGTTATAGATAAGGTTGTTTCTTACATTCATAACCTTACCTTGATTCGCTGTAACTACACTATTTGCACGCACATACAGTCTTTTAAGATTAAGCTGCTGCTTAGGAGTTAATGCATTAAAACTAATAAGTGCATGCCTTGGAAGTTCATTGGTTGACCAATCTTTATAGTCAGCATCGATAGCGGCATTCATAAATTTAGCAAATCCCTCAATGCTCATTTGAGCACCTATCTCAGATAAGAAAACTTTCTCGACACTTTCACCATGCTTAGCAGACATTAGATAGTCATCGGATTCAATCTTAGACAACCCATCCTCAAAGTCATTATATACCCCAGCAAAGCTCTTAGCAAAGTCTCCTTCAGACATAAATCTTCCATCTGGACCTTCAACTGTCTGAGACATTAATCTATTACGACCATTAGGGAACCTTAATCTTAGCCATGCATTAAATACATCAGATGCTCTGTCAGGTAGTTCATCATTCATAACCCTTACAAAGTCACCCAATGGAAGTTTCTTTCCTAATGCCTTAGCATCGTTACTCATCTCTCTATAAGCACCATCGATAAGTATCATAGCCTTATCCCAAGCCTCTGTATCATTCTTTAACTGTTGATACATTGGCACAGCAAGAGCATCCTTTTCAGTTAACCATGTTTTAACCCATTTTCTTCCCTTATCATCAGTATATAATTCAGCATATCCTTTACGATTCTTTAAGATAAACTTCTTAAACATATCATATCTATGTATAATCCTATCTACTGAACCTTTAGCCCTTACATAATGACCTAAATCATCCTTAAGTTTATCTAGTTTTGTATGTTCTCTATTAGCATCCCAGTATGCATCATGCCCTGCCTGCCCTGGACTATTCAACTCACTCCATCTACGAACAGTCTTATTTTTATCTTTCGTTTTATGTAAATAAGTTTCCATTCCAGCTACAGACTTAAATTCATAATTATAAGGGTTTGATATAATGTCATCCCAAAGCTGTTTGTCATTCGCAATCTCTTTTTTACTTGTAGGTTCTACTGGCTCATAATGCCATTGTACACTCCAGCTACTGCCATCTATTTGATTAAAAGTCCATACAGTAGGTTCACCTTCATTTTCAGCAATTATACTTGCTAGCTTATTGTCATTAAATAACTTCTTGATTTTAGGAGCTAATGCTTTAAATTCTTTTAAGGCTTTAATATATTCAGGAGACGCGTCTAGTTTATCAACAAGAGATTCTTGAGCTTCAATCTCAGCAGGTAAGGATTCTAATTTCTCTTCAATCTTATCAAAGTTTTGTATCTCTTTAACTGTATTGCCATAAGGTATCAACACACTTGAATAGTTATTGTCATTAAGAAATTGCATTACTGAATTAAATAAGAACTTCTCCCAAGAGCCATGTCCAATATTCTTAAGGAAGTCATTTTGAATAGCAAGGTCTTCTTTGCTAACTTTTTGACCTAGAATAGCTAATTGCTGGTTCCCTTTACCTAAATCTCTTTGGAATGTATCAGATTGCAATTCTTGTAATCTAAATTCTTTAGTATTCTCTGGGTTACTATCTCCTCTAAACCAACCAATAGTATTATTATCTGACTTCGTAAACCACGGATGAGATTCTCTAACAGTAATAGGAACCTTAAAGCTCCATTCCCCATAGTCATTATTAAAATCGTCCAATGCAAAGGATGTGTACATTTGAGAAATAGCTTCATCCTTAGCCATCCCTCTTTGTATTCTAAGTGGGAAGTAATATGAGAGAACAATAGCTTTGAAATCTTCAATGCTCATCTTCTCACCCATCAAGCCATTATCAGTTACTATCTTATTAATTAACTGATATTCTCTACCAGACAATCTCTTAGTAATAGCCCTAATAAGGTCAGAGTCAATTTTAATACCCTTTGCATATTTCTTTACATTAAATTTCTTATCAAGTTCCTGTAAAGGCCTAACGCTATAATCTACAGCTGAGAGCCTAGCAAGTCTTTGCATTGCAAGAACTCGACCTATAGCATGCTTATTGTATTGTGCTTCACTCTCAAGATTAAAAGGGTCTGCAAAACCTGCACCCGCATATCTTGCCTTTGCATCACGAACTAGCTGAGATACAGGGATACTAACCCTGACATCTTCAACATCTACATATTTATCAGTAGCATTAAAGAATATATCTGCTAATTGCTCAGCATAGGTCTTACCTTTTATCTTCTTGCCGAAGGCTTTCTTTATTGCATTCCATACCTTACGGAGCCAAGTCTTAAGTCTAGCTGTTAATGATTTATCAACAACACCTTCATTGTCAGTTAAAACCTTTTCAGTATATAGCTCTGCAACTTTTTGTACTAACTCTTCTTCATTCCAGCCAAATTCTTTAAGCCCACCATCAATAAGTTCCTTCACTTGAGTGTTGCCATCTATCTCAGCAACATGCTTTAATGCATTAAATAATACATGGAAGTATTCGTGAGGGGCAGTATCTAAAGTAGCCTTACTATTAGACCATGCAACTAAACTTTCAAATGCAATCCCTGCAACTTCAATCCCATGGTCATCATATAGATTCTCAACTACTAATGTAATTACATCTGGGAAATCTTTCTTAAGCTTAGTTATAATCTTTTGAAATTGCTCATCAGCATCTGATATTAATGGAAAGCCTGAATCCTGTTCATCTAGTAAGTCACCTATTGCTTGACCTATAGTTTGATACTGAGGTCTAGAGGCTAGTTTTCTCTCTGTACTAACTATAGCATCTTTATATACACCACTTTTAATGGCCTTATCTAAATTTCTTTGCGCTATCTCAATGGCATCTTTTTGTGTCCCTCTCCAGCTACCTAAGAATGTTCCAGTCCGAGAATCTACTACCTTATATTCTTCCTTATCCTTGTATAAGAAAAACTCTCTCTTAGAACCTTTAAGTTTAATAGGTTTACCTGCAACTAGCTTAGGTCTCTTGTCTCCTTCTAAGGGGACATCTGCCATTGCAACTTTATAATGCTTATAACCACGAGGTAATGGAACATCTTCAAGTTTATTTTGAGTCTCAATATCTCTTTGCTGTAAGTCATAGCCAGCAACTGGAGGTTGTACTTCAACTCCTTCTGGCTTAAATGTAAATCCTTTATCAACAAGTTCATTAATAGGAACATCTATTAATACTGTGTCTCCACCAACAGGAAATGTTAAATTCCCTTTAAATTCAACTTCTTCTAAGCTAAATAATTGATACAGCCCAGTTTGTTCAAATTCTTCTTTAGACATTATATCTTCAATGCCTGAAATACCTTCTTCTTGGCCAGCTAAAATATTATCTTGCATCTGCTGTATCATTACATCACTTGCATCTTTAACATCTATAATCTTATAATTTTTACCCTCAAACTTAATAATATCATCTAACGCAGGTCTTTCTTCTACTCCCCATAATGCTTTAAAGTTTTCTTCAAACCTAGCAATTCTAGTATCTTCAACTGGAGCTTCTTTTTGAGTAGGAATCGTAAACTCATCTAACTTCAGTACCAGATTGTGAAACTCTGCATTCAAAGGTTTATGGTAACCAATAAGTTTAGGAGAGTCCATGTATTCTTTTGAATTTGCTAATTGTATCATCAATGCAAAATCTTCAAGCTTAATATTAGCAATAAAATCATCAAGCTCTACCCTAGTTACTCCCTCATCATCTACCCAACTATTATATCTTCTCATAAAACTATTCATCATATTTTTAATTTGAGTTATACTTTTACTGGAACGATTTATTGGAAACGCATCTTTTATTGCTTCTTCCTTTTTCAATGGTGTTAGTCCGACAAGTGATTGTTTCTTTCCTTCAACTGGAGCTTCTCCCGTTGGCACTTCAGTAGGAACATCTTCATCATCAATAAAAAAATCATCAGCAGTAGCTACAGTCACTCCTGGAATTATTACAGGGGCTGTTTCTACCTCTTCTTCGACTCCTTCATCTTCAGTTGTATCAACATCAAAATCGTCTGCAGTAGCGACTTGTACACCTGGGATAACAACTTTAGGGGCAACTTGGGTCTGTTCTGGAGCCGTAACAGGCCCTGTAACAGGAGATTCCTCTACTCCTGGTAGTATAACCTCATCTTGAGTTTTCTTGCCTCTAATAGCCGATTCTGCTTTAGCCCTTATATCTGGGGTAGATTCTCCATAGTAAGATTCTATCTCATTAAGCACTTCTTCAACGCTATAACCTGCATCAATAATTGCTTCTTCACCACCAAGTTTCAATGCATCTAATATATTATCAGGACTTGTTATTATGTCGAGATTCTCTAATCTTTGAAATGCATCAGGACCTAATTGCTCCTCGGTAAAGTTGTCCCCCTCCATAAACTTATCTATGGTAGCCATCGCTACTACTTCATGTGGCTGCTTACCTTCAGTCTTCTCATCTACTATCTCAGCTTCTTCAGCTTCGCTTACCTTTCTGTCGAATTGAGACTTTTCTTTTTTCACTTTATAGGCAGAATAACCAGTTGTTGCTTCATATAAACCAGTTGTTACATCTACACCAGCACCCATAAACAATGCGGATACTGCACCTGCTCTAGCCTCTTCCTTAGCTTCATCATAAGCTTCTGACCAGTTAACATCAGTATATCTTTCTTGCACTACACCTTGAAATAATCTTTGACTTCCCTCGGTGATGTATTCTGCTACTGGTCTTATTACTGACATCTTACCTAAGTCTGTAGCCCACTTACCTGCACCACGCTTAGGAGCAGAAGGGAATACTTTCCCAATCTTATCTGTCTTCGGAACCTTTCTTACGACATTCTTAACTTTATCCCATAAAATCTTTTTATCATTCTCCAGTAATGCTCTGGCATTAGGTGATAGCCATTGTTTAGCACCCCATCCTTCAATAGCAGCAGCGCCTGTACCATATAATACATATCCTACCCATGCTCTTTCTGAAGCTTCTTGTGGAGATAAACCTTGAGCGCGGAAATGACTATACTCTTGTCTCCATTCATCAGTACCTTCCATGATAAATGCACCGCCTCTTATTGCCGCTAAGGTTGCAGGCATACTTTTAGTTGCTGCAAAGGTTACGGCCCCCGCTCCATAAGTTGCAACTTGAGAAGACATTGCATCTAATAAATAAGTACCAAAATCATCAACACCCATAAAGTCATCTTTCCATGGGAGGACACTCTTTTCTCTAATTTTATCTAAATGGACATTATATGCTTGCCATCTGGGGTTATCCATTTGCTGTTTAAATGCAGCCTCAGACTTTTTAGCAAAATAGTCTTGGACTAATTCCATAGTATTGCTAGTTTCATCTAACACCTTACCAACTCTACCTGTTTCTGCTCTCCACTCTTTAAAGCCATTGAGAATCTCATCAGGGTTCTCACCCATCGCTATATCATATACTGCACTTCCTAACTTACCGAAATCAGCTTCAAGGATAGCCTCACTCTTAGAATAGATACTCTCTAGAGGGCCTGTTATTGCACTAGGCAAAACATAAGCTGCACCCCAGATTTTGCTCCATGCCGCATGCTTACCAATATCACCTAACCCAGCTTCCCAATAATGTCTATGACCTTCAGGTAAATGCGCTCTAATTTCTATGGGAATCTCTTCATTGATTCGTTCTAATTTATCCCAGCCATCACCATTAGTTTCTTCTCTATGCTGGAGGTAGCCCATTACAAATTGCGCATCAGTAACAGCTATAGGCTTCTTTTTTGACCAGCCATTCTTAACTCTATCTTCCTCTTTCTTAGGAGGAATAAAGTTCTTATAATGTTCTCCAAATGCACGAGCATTACGCTCATCAGGAAATTCAATATAATTGCCGCTACTTATTGCATGGTCATAAGGGTCTATGCCTTCCCAGAGGCCAGCAAGCCCCACATCTGTAAGGTCTATAAGTTCGGATGGGTTATCGGGATTAGCAACAACTGTAGGATATACTAAATTATCAGATGATGCCATTAAGTGAGTTATATCAACTAGATTTCCTTCATCATCTTGACCTTGGATTGAAGGCGCTGATGAATCAAATAGTCTACTGACAAATGGCTTGTCCATATTTTCAGCAAGGAGATTATAAAAAGGTCTGTCATTAGCAATGGTATTTTTATACCATGTCTCATTAGTAACAGGGTCTATAAATGAAAAGTCTTCTTCTGTCCAGTCATGTTCCTGTATATAGCCTATACCTCTTAATTGAGCTGCAGCTTCAGCCCATGATAGGTTATATTTATCCTCGACTTCAACAGGAGGAGATGTATCAATGGGAGATTGATAGTCATTGACAGCATTTAATAAAGCTTCTATCTGCTCATCATACGAAAGGTTTGTTGCCATTATCAGTCCTTATTTCTATTCTGCAAAAGAATCGTTTGTATCTGCGCTTGATGGATAGACCATTTCAGTAGAATCGAAAGCCCTTAATATATTGTAGAACCTAGTTACCGCTTCCATCATTTCTGGCTTATTGCCAATCTCACCAATTACTTCAAATGCACGCATTACTTTTTCTTTATTAAGCTCTCTTCCATCTCTATCAAGGTATTCATCTACAAGTTGCTCCATGATTATATCAGTATTTTTCCCTGTAATCATAGCCTTTCTTAACTCTTCTATTTTTGGTATATGCTCTGTTTCGGACCCACCAGTACCCCAATCTATATTCGTATACATAGCTTCACCAAGATTTATTTTAATATCCTTAGCCATTGTGGGTGAAAACTCTTCAGACTTCTCATCTATTTTAGAAATTCCAATAGCGCTATACACACGATTAACACGATTAATAGCATCGTTCTTGAGGGCTTCGTTAGCCTCTTGAGCCTCGAATGAGGTAACACCTTTTTTGTATAAGTCACTTCTATATTTTATCATCTCATCATTAATATCTCTATCAGCTGGAGTATCTCCTTCAAGGAATTGATTCTTTAAATGCATTGCTGCATTGTAAGCTCCTAACTCTGACTCATAATAATCCATATTCTTATCTGGCGCTTGCCCACTAAAGTAATAATCAATTATCTTCTTAGATGTAATTTGCTCAGTTGAGCCTAATGATTTTGCATTGATACCCTCGTCTACCATACCTATTATTTCACCTGTATCGAATTGGCTTATATCTTCGCTAAATTCTTCTTGTGCAGTTTGGTACTTATCAAATGCATCTTTTGCAGTGCCAAATAAGCCCTTCTCAATCTTCGCTGTTTTTGGGTCATCCCCAAGCATCCATGCATTCCATGTAGCCAGCTCATCATTTTCCTTCACATTGAAGGTAGTCATTCCTGTCTCCTTGTCAAATGATGTCTGTTCCATGTTAAGATAGTCAAAAGCTTTTTTATAATAATTAGCTAGGTCTGAAGATACTTCTAGAGAAATACCCTCCTTTGTGCTATCCATATCTATTGATTGCAATAGGTTTCTTGTGGCTAGTTCATTATTACCTTGAAGAAGTTTTTCTGACGCTTGCTTATCTAAATAGTTTGATATCTCTTTGATATTATGCTGCTTAGCTAGTCTAATTTGTTCAAGAACCTCTAGAGCTTCTACAGTATCATACTCACTATTACCTAACGCACTGTTACCCAAGCTGTCTAATTTATTTAGCAATATATTTAAATCAGCTTCTGCAACATCTGCTTGACTTCTTAAGGCTTGCTCTTTTTCAATCTTAGACTTATATATGGTGGCAGCACTTGATATAGTTTCTTTAGTACTATTATTCAGGCCTTTCATACTCTCAGGACTAATAAGGTTATCAACAGCTGTAAGAGCATTCTCGAAGTCTTCTGGAGTTGAAGTTGTCCATTTTAAATCTTTTACTGATGCATTTAATGATTTTAGGTTAACATTAACATCAAACCTATTTTCAGCACCCTTTAATTTAGCATAATGCTCAAGGCCTGTCAAAGCACTATCAGCCAATGCTCTTATCGTATCTTCTAAAGATAAGCTGCTACTTATATCCTTAACTTCTGGTGCTATATATTTTGCCATTTTAACAATTCCTTAATCAATATTATGCCATATAATTAACACATGTGCCCATTAAACATTCTGACCCAGCTGGGCATCCTCCGCACTCATCCTCACCACTATGGCCACCACCTCCTAAATCACCCATCTTACCAGCAGTCCCACTCATCCCAGCATAAGATGTTTGTGTTGCCCCTGAAGGCCCTCCTGGTCCTGAGTAGGTCCCTCCTCCAGTAGAAACAGGAGTACAGTTACCAAACCCTGTTGAGGTTACATAGCATTCCATGCCTGAACCACATTCAGTATCACTTGTGCATTGGCTTCCATAAGAGTCATCTTGGTCTTGAGTTGCATTCCACATGTCAACTACTGAATCCATAAAGTCAGGCCCATAATTTATTAATATCATCTGTAAATAACTAAAGGGAACTGTGAGTGAAAGATTTCCTTGAGGGTCAAGTGTGTAGCAATTATCACCATTTATTTCATCACAAACTCCTTCAGGAACTTGATTCCAATCTATAGCTTCGGTATGGATAGGGTCATTAGAACAAACTCCATCTACCATTATTCCACCACTTTCATTACAACTAGTATAATCATCAATTACTATATCAGCATCAATATCATTATCAATAAATTCATCAACCTCACCTGTTGTATCCTCAGATACATCGACACAGCCTCCAGTTGCAGGGTCAAATACTTGTGGAGGTATGCAATCATCTGTGGCAATAAAGTCTTCGCACATACCTGGAGAAATTGCACAGGACCCATCAGGACATGTATAATCACCCAGGTCCTCACAGCTTACTCCAGGAGGAGTTTCATCTCCATTATCTACACAAACTCCACCAATACACTCCCCATTTTCACATTCTGAATCATAAGGCCCCCCACATGTTCCAGCATATACTTCGTTAGCTAGCCTTTGATTTATCTGAGCCCATAAGTTTTCTTCAAATTGGTCTTCAAGAGCATACACATCTTGGATTAAATTTAATTCTCTACTTTCAAAATCTATTAGAGATTGGTCATATGCATTATCTAATGCTTCTCTATCTAATACTACACCTTCTCTCTTAATTTGCGTTTCATCCTCAGCTCCAGTATATTCATCTTCTATATTACTAAAAGCTCTAGCACTCCGCTTTTTAGCCTCACCTGAACGGACACCACGACCTCTCCGAGTGACTCCCTCTAATTGCAATACAGTACTATATAAATCATTCTCAGCTCCTGTTCGGGCTAAATCTAAAGAGTGCATCAAGCTTCTGTCTTTAAGGTCTAGTCCTTCTCTATTTATTTCAAATTCTTCATCTCTAACATCCTCTGCCCAGTCTAATAGCCCTAATTGGTCATAAATAAGTTCTGCCTGAGTTGGGTTATATTCCATCCATTCATCGCCATAAGTTGTTGCAAATTCCTCTTGGCTCATATCAAAATAGCCTTCACCACCCATATTTTCATATATCCAACCTAGAAGTACATCTTGGTCCTCCCAAGGATTCTCATATGGTCCACGCTCCCCACCTGAAACATAAGAGCCTTCTTCTCCTTCAGTAACTTCAGGGCAGCCAGCATAAGTATTTTGACATGACCCATCCCAGCATGTTACCTGTCCTTGTTCTGTGCAACTTGGCATTATCTCTCCTAGTCTATAGGGTTTCTATTTTTGGTGGGGTATAAGAGTTACTAAAGTTTAATTCTTTATTGATATCTATTTTTGTATCAGGCACAAGGTCTACAGTGGCAACATCATCACCGCCAAAGATACCTAATGTATCTAAAGTAGCACCCCATTTATATGCTGTCCATGTATCTCCAGCTTGCAATAAAACATCTTGCTTCCATACATTTTCATCAAACTCTATCAATGCATCAAGCTGACTTTGAATATCGCCTTCAACATTAGCCCAAGCTTGCTTATTATACTTAGCACCAGAGACATCAATACCTTCAGGAGCACCTTCAGCATGACTAGTTAAATCAGTTATTACCCTAGCTCCACCACCAGCAGCAGCACCTAAAGCAAGACATTGAGGAGTCATGGTACCACTAGTAAGAGCCATACAACCTACAGTTGTTCCTACTGTAGTTAGCCAACCCCAGAAACCTTTATTCTCTTCTTCGGCTAGTTTATCTGCAGCAGATTTATCAATCTCATCTTGTTTATCAAGAAGTCTCTGTTCGAACTCTGAAGTCTCAGCAGTAACCTTTTTTGTGTGAATAGCACTAGATTGTTGAGCGCCTACATAATGCTCTCTTTCATCCCAACTTTTCATTTCAGCCATGTTGGCCTCCTATTTTTTACTTGTAGCGACACTAAACCCATCAGTCATCTGGGAATGGTACCACCTGTTATTGTATTTTGCGAAGATATAAATATCTCCTAAATATTCTGAAATTCTAATATCTCCATTAGCACCTTCGTGGTTCTTTGGGATACCGAGCCCTGTCTTGTTTCTTGTTGCACGCTTATGATGCAATCTTCTGACATCGTCTCTCATCGTGGAGTAAATGCCCTAAATACTAAACTATAACTACTCAATTCAAATACAGTACTTAATGCTCCAGAAGCCTCGAATTTAACAGACACATCCCTAAAGGTTACAGGAGTAACAGAGAGTTCAAGTATACCATAATTTGTTTTATTACTTAAGGAACCCACAGATGTATTAGTCCCACTCTGGTCATATTCTACAGTAACATCTATATTTGATGCACTTGTGCCTTTATATTCAACAATAATTTTATACAATCTCTTTTTCATAGCTGCATTCCCCATATCAAAAGATTTTGACTTTAATTCAAAATCACTCGATACTTTTGGAGAAGAGTCCCATGCAGTAAAGATTCCAGTACCTGTGTGTGCAACTACAAGTTCCCCATCACTGTTTAATATTGGATTGCTAATATCTTCAGTCCCTATAATTTTAGTGTCTCCTTTAGTCCACGCTCCTGTTTTGATATCGAAATGAAGTATATCTCTCCCAGTCTCTGCTGAATAATCAGCACCCTTAAATACTATTATTGAATCAGATTTAACATCATATCCTATCATAGGTATTTTAACACCAGAGAAGAAGTCTTGCCAATCTAATGCTTGTGCACCAATACCATTGCTAGTTGCTCCAGATACTTGTGCCATTAATTCGCCCCTGTATCTTCCCAGCAACCCAAATCACCACAATCAGGATTCCAAACCCAATTACCTGTAGTTGCAGGTGGTGGTGAATTAAAATCAGTAAATCCTGACTGAAAGTTCATCCCAGCCATACTTGTTCCAGTAGCTCCATATCCTCCATCATAATTCATATTTCCTAAAAACTGATGTGTTTCATTATGTCTACACTGTCCAAAATTAGCATCCCAATAAAAGAACTCAGGGCATTCAGCCATGTCGTGGTCACCCGATGTCTCAAAGGATTCAATAGAGTTTAATAAGGTATTACCTGCTAGTGGATTTGTCATTGCTCCAGCAGAATAAGTAATAGCTCCCTTATCAAATCTATCATCAATTTTAGCAGTAAGATTGGTTAAATCTTGACCATTATATAAATAACAACCGCCCTTATTTATAAATACTATCCCATGAGGAGTTTTAAATGCATGCGCGGGATGCTCTATTCCCATACCATAGTATTCTCTCTCTACAAAATCTCCAACCTCCTCAGAATAATTAACAATATATAAAGTTTTCTTTTTAAATTGTAACACCTTATCCGCAAATGATTCAAGTTTAACTATTTCATCTCCATCACTAGTCGCAATATCAATAAAATTACTAGCAGGGAAGACATCATAGGCTATCCCATCTCGAACTGAAGCACATTTTATCATTCTATCAGGAAAGTACTTACCATCTTGTCTAATATTCCCTACATATAGTATGCCATTGACAACAGCTGATGTTTTATATTCCACATCAATAGCTTCAGAAGGACTATAACCATTAATCGTTTGATAAGTAGTTGCACTTAATGATGTATAATTATCGACTGCTATCTTAATAAAATCATCAAATGTAGCTGTAGTAGCATTATATTCTTCAAATACTGTTGCTGCCCCTACTGAAGATTCATAATCATTATCAAGAGCAAATCTCCATCCATCAGTAAAATTCACATCATACATCAAATGCCATGACCTTGATTTATCTGATTTATCTCTTAAATATACTCTAGCTCCAGAAATCCTCTCATCATATCCAGGGGCCGCTGAGTCTGAACGAAATCTTATATCAACATTCGATAAATAATTATAATTAGAACCTCCTAAAGCTAACTCTCCACCTGCTTCTAATACATTGCTTTCTTGTAACCCATCATATACAAAAGTAACCCCAACCTTATAAGTGCCATCTGGGATTGAGCCGATATCACTTGAACTACTTACAGTGCAATTTAATAATATTCCTCCTGAAGGTGGCCATATAGAATACTCATCTCCATTATCCCAAGAACCAGAATGAGTGGCAGTTGTCAAACTATCATTATCTACAAATGCTGTTATAATAACTGCCGCATTAGTATCATCTATATTTACAGCAGTGTACTCAGTCGATGCAGTTCTAGCTGCTGCAATTTCAGCCCCCCAATCATTAAACTCAGCTTGAGCATCACCATTGGCATTTAAGGTTGTTGTACCCCCAGCAATACAAGTATGCTGAGCTCTTCCAACTAATGCCCTTACAGGTTTAACTATATTTGCTGCATTTTGATACATACCAGTAAAGCTTATCTCAGAGCCTCCAGGAGTTGCCCCAGTAAAATGAACTCGACTTACATAGCCCCACCAGCCCCTTGCATTACCTACAGAAAATGCACCGTCACTGTATCTTACTATACCATCGATTACCTGAAAGTCAAACTCTCCATTGGAAGTCAGACCTGTTTCTATATTACGCCATGTTTCATCATTGCTATCCCAATGCCTTAATACAGTACTATTTAACGCAATGTAATTACTACAAGGCGAAAGAGTCCCATCCCCGTCTCTATCATTATCATAAGCAAATAGGTTTCTTCCAGGGACAAAAGCTTTAGTATCATCAGAAGGGTCGTTAGTGGGGCCACTATCCATGTCACCCATCATAACTACTTTACCTAGCTTACTGACTATAACATCAGTTGCAACCTGAAACTCGTTATCTGCAATATCAGTAGCTGATGAGTTATTATTTAACCCACCATCAAACTTCCTAACTTGTAATAACTTTTTAGGCATTGTCTGAGCGAAGTCCTTTGACAAACTCTGAAATGCCATTATTAACAATATTATCTATTGCATCAATAACCCACGGTTCAATATATTTATTCCAAACAGCCGCAGTCCACTTAAACTTAGATAGACCTAAAGTGCATGCTACACCTGCTCCATACATAAAGTATCCAAATTTAGCCTTCAAGACATTATTTGGTATCTTCTTTAATCCCCAAGCTACTATTACGCCTGCAATACCTGCACCTGCATAAGCTGCGGCTTGACCTCCTACTTTAGCTACTATAAAATCTAATCCAATCATTATGACATTCCCTTCTTCTTTAAGTTTCTTTTTAGTGTATAAGGTTTTTTACGAACTGGAGACTTAGCCTCAGCTCTATTAGCTGGATATTGGTTAGTTTTGCCATATATCCCAGAATCTACCTTCATAGGTTTTCCAGTTTTCTCAGCATATTTCTTTGCTTTAGCTATACCTTTAAGGTCATACCCAAATTTCTTTTTACCTATTGTTGGCATTAGACCCTCCTTTTCTATTGATAGAATTAGCTATCTTCAAAGTTCGTGCACTATAATTCTCAGGATATTTCAATACAGTCTCAACTACATTTTCAGGAGTCGTCACCTCTTTTTTTGAAGCCTCTATTCTTTTATTCATGAAATCTTTAAACCATTTCTCCATAAATCCTCCTACTTACTTTTTAGTGGTTGACCCCAAACACAAGTCTTGCCATCTATTATAGTTACTATATCTACAGTAAAGTTACCTTCATCGCCATACCATTCAACAATAGCGAATGCATGCCCCCAATTCACTTTCCTATTCCCAAGCCAAACATTAGACTCTGCAGCCATATCCTTTAAGCATCCTATTGACCATGCTCCTATAGGCCCATCCATATGTGTCATTGTCATATGCTGTATATCATGCCAATGCCCATACATTACATTTGCTCCTAGCCTTCTGAGGTGGTTCGCTGTATGATACTGACCACCATAGTGTACTCCATGATAGAAGTGTAAGTGCCCTATTTTCAGGTACTTACCCATTGGATAGTAAGTATAACCTCGTTCGTCCAGTCTCACCTTATCCTTAAATCGATAATCAATAAAAGGATGTTGGGTTGTAAACTGATTCAACCAATCATCATGGTTACCTTCAGTCATATATTTTTCTTTACACCCTACCTTGTCAAGGGCTTCATCTATAATATCCATACCTGCATTAACATCTTTAACATCTCTATCGCAGTCTGGTAACATAAACTCTAATGGTGGCTTCTCTCTGCCTTTATACTTATGCCTTGAGAAGTGGGACCATTCTCCCACATCACCTAAATCTACATATATGTCTGGCTCTACCAATTCTATAGCCTGAGTCAAACATGATATTGCTCCCATATCGGCTAACGGAAAATGCTTATCTGGTGTTACTACCGCTCGCCTTACTATATCCGACTCTTTATAACTAAACTCTCTAGCACAATCAGTGCATTTCATTCTTTGAGAGTTTCCACGACCTGTCTTCCTTATACCATACTTAATCACATTAAAGGAATTACAATGTGAACATTTCATCTGTCTATCCTATCCGCAGCCATCCCATCTTAAACAAAAATGCAAGAAGTGCAGCTACTATTAGTATTATCTTTAGTGCTCCAGAAACCTGGTCCTTCCAAGATTCTAGTTTACTTACTCGTCCATTAGTCCATTTTACTTGCGTGAGAATTTCTTTTACTTTAGAATGCATATCTTTACGCAACTCATCTGTTGTCATTATTGCACTAGCCCTCATAATCTAAATTGTACCCATCGTTAGCTTTAAGGAAATGTTCAACAGTCCCTTTTCCAAGCTCACTATTATATACGCGTTTCCAATATTTTGCTTGCCCTTCAATATCATCCCACTTAGGGAGGGGCTTACTATCTCTTCGATATTTTAACCGACAAAATGCAGCTTGCAGAGCTATGTTAGACATTAATCTAATCTCAGAATCTACATCATCAAATCCCAATGCATAGAGTTTAGTCTTTAATTCAGGTCTGTACATAACATAATTTTCCATTGTATCCCCAAGGGTTGCAGGTTCAATTTGGAAAAAGCCAATAGCTGGACCACCTTCTTGAGCAAGAGCTCTAAAACCTGACTCGGCCATACCTGTACGCATTATCATTGCATGAGCATCATCAGAATACATATCTAATTCGTCAAGCGCCCACTTTGTAATAGATTCTATACAATTAATCATCCTGTAAATACCCCACTGTTTGCCAAGGTTTGTGCTTCAGCTTTAGTTAATACACTATTGATAGGATACGCTTTTGAAGCCCCTAAAGCTACGATAGCAGTCATTTCTCCTGTAAGTAGGGAGAATGCACCCTTTACGATAATATAAGCTCCATCATGCGATTCT
>Ga0098044_1000269_pt1 | contig 27626 bp, 24 predicted proteins | sample 10_taG_FD_75053 | JGI IMG/M metagenome (GOLD analysis project Ga0098044, IMG submission 75053) | Marine viral communities from the Subarctic Pacific Ocean - 10_ETSP_OMZ_AT15264 metaG | ecosystem: Environmental > Aquatic > Marine > Oceanic | place: Pacific Ocean | collected 2015-01-16 | reverse complement strand
TTACCCTTGTGAAAAATATTGGTATATACCTGACTATCATTGAGATCAATTTTGTCTGGATGTAGATTGTTATCATAGTATTCCTTGATCTCCTGATAGGAAGGATTTTCAATACCATGATGTCTTTTCAGAATATGGCCAACCGCTGATTGAATCATCTCCAAAGTAGAAAGCCCCAACAAATCAAATTTGATAAACCCAAGTGGTTCTAGGTGTCTCACATTTTGCCCTTCCGACCAGGGAGTCTGGACAACCCCCTTCGAGCAGATAAGAGGCATGTGTTTATCTAAGTCTTCGCCAATCACTACTCCGCCGGCATGCCTGCTAGTCGACCTGACTTGCCCAACCAGCGATTCAATATGAGTCTTGATGTGGGGATACTTATAGAGAAACCTCTGCAAAGAGTCTGAATACTCCATCACTTCTTCAAAGGTGGGAACATATACACCAGCCCTGATGCCATGCTTTGCCTTGGCTTTTGGCGTTGCCTCGCGGACCATTACATTCGTAACGGTATTTACCTCAGCAAACGGAACATCATAAAATTTACCGACGTCTTTGATTAGAGAGCGCAGCTGCAAAGTGTTGTAATTTGAAATAGGGACAACAGTTGTTTCACCCCATTCTTCTGCTAGAATTTCTTTTAAACCAAAAGAATCACTAACATCATAATCAATATCTGGGTAGTCTTTTGCATCAGAACGCAAGAAGCGACTAAATAGGAGCCCGTACTTGATCGGATCAACCTGGGTGATATCTAATACATATGCTACAAGAGAACCAGCCGCTGAGCCTCTTCCGGGGCCAGAGAGCATGTTCTCATTTGCTTTGTCGGCAATTGCCTTCATCGTCAAAAAATACTTGCTGAAACCTCTGTTATCTATAACGTCGATCTCGTGTCTCAGTCTCTTGATATATCGGTCATCTTTGTCAAGGCCTCGGATGCGAAGACCAGCAATACAAGCCTTCGTCAAAGCCTCCGTGGCGGTGGCGCCTTCTGGGACTACAAACTCCGGTAGTCTGACCTTGTCATCAGGCATAAAGTCTTCAATTAATTCATACGCGATCCAGTGAGTTTTCACAATTGAATCGTATACAATATCGTCGTTGTAGGTTACATTGCATTTCTCCGAATACATCTTATAGGATTCCCACATCTGGTCACCATTTTTAGGATATAGTTCATATCCAATATCCTCAACGCCCGATGGAAGCTCCGACTTCATGTACTCCGGTTTATTACTGTATCCTAGCCAGCCGAGACGCTTATAAAGCTCCCGGTCTTTCCACGCCTCTGGGCCCGGGTAATGGCTATCTGCTGTAGAAATAAGATCAATTCCAAATTCTTCGTGCATTCGGATGACATATTTGTTTAGCTGGTGTTGCCCCTCAGCTGCATTCCACTGAAGCTCGCCAAACCACCTGTTACCTAGTACGGAAATCATACGTCGAGTAGTTTCCCTCATCGCATTTAAGATAGCTTCTTCGTTCTCTCCAACTTTTTTAAACTTGGTTTTCCCCGTATCTTCATCCTTATACTCTTCATATATACAATTATCCCAATAATTACCAGCATATACGCCTCCGAGACAAGCCGAAGAAGCCATAACACCTTCTCCATATTTCTCAAGCATATCATAATCGATACGAGGATAACGATAAAAATTATCACCCTGGTGTGAATCAGAAACCATCTTATAAATATTATTCAGACCGGTCTGGTTCAACGCAACCAAGACAATGTGTTGGCGCGCGTTGATTTTATTACGGGATTTACTTTTTGAGTCTCCCTCATTCTCAGCTGCGACCTTGTCTGTTTTAACAATTTGCTTTTTGGCCTTCTTTTTATCTGCTTTGATACTTTCGTATTCTTCTTTCCACTCTTTAATAGAGGGAACAAAGTAGCCCTCTACACCAAAAATCGGCTTAAAAGTTATACCACTTTTCTTCATCTTTTTGGTATGAAGAACTTGGTATGATAAGCCATTCATGTTGCCATGATCTGTTAAGGCTAGGGCGCTCATACCATTTTGGTATGCAAAGTCCATGTGTTCTTGAGGGTAGCCAAACCCATCAAAAACTGAACCTGCGACGCTATGAGCGTGCAACCCAACAAATGGGATTTTAGATTTAATTCGTTCCATTTAACACCTTGTCTCTATAAGAATATAAAAACATTTAAGATAAGTCAATCATCTTTTCCAAACTCATTCCATTCTGAAAAGCCCAAAATCGATGGTTTCTTATATTCTACGTCTTTTGATAAAAATTTGCAATAACTTTTCCAATTGCTTATATCGTGGTAATCTTCTATAGACGCAGTTTTATATGTATCCGCGTCTAAAGTGTCGAAAACTTGGCTTGGCTTAAAATTTCTATATGAAAATCTCTCTTCTAACGACAATCTTTCATCGCGTACTTCATGATCGATCCATAAACCAGTTGATTTTTGACGCACTTCCAATCTCAGTTGAGATGCCTGTTCGGATGTGATATTAAAACCAAGATATTTATTATCTTGAATAGTTTCTTTTTCATGCGATAACATAAAGCTTCGATTTGCTATATCCTTCCTGTGCTCCCGCACAACATATGGCTGGTAACAACCATATGGCCATGCTACATAAAATCTCTTAGGCGCCAGCCAGCCGCTTATAGATTTAATAATCTTATTAGCCGAAAGAACGCCATAAACCACACTCCAGCTCAAACAATCTCTCTTGTTAATATCTTTAACATCAATAGGAAGATAATATATCCGTATAAATCTTTTAAAATCTTTCTTGCTATGTTCAAAGCTCCTATAAGAATAAACAGGATCTTCTATTTTTTCACCAAGCTGGTATCTGATCAATGGTTGGACGTCGTCGCTGCATACTAGCCATATTGTTGAGCAACCAGCATATGCGCATTCTGCAACGGCGCGCTCAACAGCTAAATAATTAGGAGCAATCGGCATTAGGGAGTCGTGCCATGGCATCTTAAAATCCAATTCTCTACCAGATACTGGAACTATTCCCGCTATTTGCGTTAACAATTGTTCCTCATCAGGTATATGTTGGCTTGATCTATACCACTAATTTTTTTTATTGGATATATATCTCTCTTCCAAAGTTCCAAACGAGGTTTTTTAATTCCAAATTGTTCCAACTGGTTAATGATCTTAAATTTGGCTATTGTATCAGTAAAGTTTACATCGTTTATTTCTTTTGATGTCAAAGTTGATTCTGCAACGAGATCTTTGTGATCTCTCTCCCCATCTATTCTTGTAGAATTGAAAAAACATATTTTCTTAACGAAATTAGAATTCGGATCGTCTATAACTTCCACATCAATCTTCCCACCGGTTGTATGAATATCAAACCAATCTAATACACGGTAGTGTATAGTTTCCTGGTTGAATATATCTTCTAAGCCAAAGACATTCTCTAAGTCAAATATGTACAATTCATCGTAGCTGATAAAATATCTTGCTTCATTGACAGTCAAAACCTTAATAATTTTTTCAGCCCTATCAACGCGAATTGTCTTAATCTTATCAGAAAAAGGGTTTTTGCCGGCTTGATAAATTTTATAAGAATGTTTAGCCCACTCTTCTTCTAAGGGAAGAGTGGGGTGGGCCCGACTAGATTCGTAAGAATGATAATAAGGACTGCGATTGCATAATATGTGCATCTTGTTTTTAGAGGTAAATCGTATTGCATTTAGTTCGTTTCCTATGACCACCTGGGCCCAACGAAAATCAGCATCCACATCCATCTATTTCACATTCTTTCTTTTGTTTCTTCAGCCTGATTATGTTTCCATGCCACTTTTTCAGTAACTTATAATGCCTAGGAACCTGAAGGCAGCGGCCGGCCTCCACGGGATATCGGACAGCTTTAGTCCACGCAGCAATCCATATTCTTTTATCAGTCCGATGTTTACACTGTTTCTTAATGGATTTGATTTGTTTTACAATATGTCGCATCCAGGCATCGGCTGCCTGCAGGGGATCTGTTCTATCAATTCCATAGCCATGAGATTTCTTTTCCCACCAAGGCCACATTTGAAAAAGACCAAGAGCCATGGCAGTTTTTCCATCTTTACTAAATTTTCGATCGCCGCGAGCATTTGGATTATAACCTGATTCCTGGCATGCGGCTGCAAGAATCAAACCTTTTAATTCTGTCGGTGGGTTGTATTTTTTTTCAATTGCTATTAGGTTATCAAGCAGTTTATAATCAATCTTGTCTATCTTGGCATTTTTGCAATTCAATACTGCCTCATCCAAGATTTCTTCGTAAGTTATCGCTGAAAGGCTGCCGGGTCGTACGATTGGTTTGACATATTTTTCTTCGTGATCGCTTGAAGCGACATGAACTGGCCTGTCATAAGGGCCAGCGTTCGGGATCAATAATAATAAGGGGATCAAATAATTCATTTTTTAGAATTCTCCGTGTAATCTATGTAAGCGCTAAGGGACATCGGCCAAAGTTCTTTAGCTATTGTAAGCATTCCTTTCGCCAATTGTTGTATTTCCCATTGGGCACCTTCGTGTGTTCTAAGTTGTATAAATTTAAGTAGATTATTCAAATTGCAAGTGCCATAATATTCCGTATACATATTCTGTGGAAGTACACCCCTGGCCTGTTCTCTGCATATGCCTGCCGAAAGTAGAGATTCGTACAGTGCCAAGCTACGCTCGTGGTGGAGCCTAACTAATTGTGATGCAGAACTTGATGCGCCGTGAGGTATTTTAATATAGCCTACTATGGGATTGACCAAATTTTCTACGTTGCTTGCTTGTCTGTTGGATTTATGTTGAGTTCTAAACTGGCTAGGTTCATAGAACTCAATATTATATTCTGTGTATCGTCGACTAATTTCGTTATATGACCAAGTTCTGTGACGATGGTGCTGACTTCTCACAAAGAGCGGCACTTTAATTCTGAAGGTTGCGACATTGTGCTCAAAGGTACTGGTATGTCTATGTTTGACGAGATACCTAATCAGCTTTTCATCTTTCTCATCTAGTGATGATTTTTGTTTTCCGAAAGAGACGCGAGCACTATTAACAATAGTTAAATCACTCCCCATGTGATCCACAAGTTCAACGAAACCCACATCATCGTCATACAAATCAATTTTCGTTTTCACAATAAAAACCCTATAACATGATGTTCTAGAATTATATGATACGTCTCTCCTAAAAATGAAACCTCTTCAACCGAATGCGAGGGCACTAGCAATCTAGCCCCCTTGTCATAATTTGATGTTACATGGGGAGTTACAACCTCAACCACCGTATGGGGAGATTTATTAACATCAACATTATCGGGAAGCAATATTGTTGTATCTTGTGTCTTTTTCTCTCTAATCGGACGAACAACCAAATATTTGTTAACAGGACACAACATTTATATTAAAGCTCCTAGAATCTTTACATTCAATTTATCAAAATAAGTTTTAAGCTCATTAACGTCGTCTCCCCTCTTGAGCATTCTATATGCTCGTACAACTTGGCGTAACTCATCACGAGTTAGCCAGCCGTTGTGTGCATAATTATTTCGAAGATCTCTTTTGTGTTCCTTGAGTGGCTCCATTTCATCTTCTATTGCCTTCATAGCCATGATATATTCCACTGCATATTCTTGTTTCGTTGGTTCTTTGTCACTCATATCAACCTCCTAAGGTTATTGTATAATCAATAGAAAAGTAATTACATTATATCATAAAACAATTGTTTTTTTAAAATTACGTAATTTCGCAAGAGCCGCCGGCGCAGGCAAGTTCGCCTGTTAAGTCGGTGTTATCTTCCAGTTCTATAATTTTTGATACATCTACTTCTTTTAAAGATTTATATAGATTTTCGTATTGTTTTTCTGTGCAATCTTCAAACGGTGGTTGCACATATGTATGTTCAGAATACGGTAAAATAGATAATCCGTTGTAAATTGACTTGTTTTCCCACATCCAATCAGCCACCTTTTCCCACTCTCCATTTTTTACTGAGATGGTCGCAGAGATATTATGAGTATTCTGGCCTCGTTGGTGGCCCGGTTTAATCCACTGAGATGAGACTTTTTTAATTCTCTTTAAAAGACTCACAGCTGTTTCCTGCCTTGTGATAGCGTTGTCAGGTGCTTTCTGTGGCACTTCTATAACTGCAGTGTCGTGTGGTCTAAAAAATTCATCTTGAATCAGCTCGGGATGATATATGGTTAAGTGAGTATAAATTGGCTCATTTTTTCCGACTCTCAAGCGACGAATATAATGGTCATTATGCCAAGAATGAATACCGCTAGAAGTGCCAAGAGTCAGAGAAGTTGTACCAGCTGGTTTTATACAAGTGGTGCGGGCGGCAGGCCTTATACCAATTTGGCTGGCCGTGCGCTTATTTTCTTTCTTAACTTCGGACGCGGCTGCTTTCATGTCCAAGTCCAGCACTTTTCCGGAAGCAATCCCTGTCATTGATACCCCTATAAGGGCCTCTTTTTCTGTCGTTCTTTTCCAGATTCCCCTCAGATAATGAAAATCAGTATAGCCAGCTTGAAGTGTGGCAATGAAACTAGCAGCTCTAACTCTGCTCTCAAGAGCTTCTTGAGATCCGACATCCGAAGCGTTGACCTCCACTAAATTACAAAATTGATAAGGTCGCAAAGCAATTTCGCAGCACGGATTCGTTCCCCAGTCTTTGTCATTAGAAAAATAGAACCCAGGTTCTCCGCAGCCAGAAGCTTTTACTCTCTCCCAGAGAGACATGAAATAATCATGAGTTATACGATGGCGTAACAAAACTACAGAATTGTTAGCTCTTCCTCTTTGTGGGTTTGTTTCCCACCAGTTTCCTGTCTTAGCCGCAAGCATTTCCTCATCATCTGCCGAGAACAATGAAATAAGAGCAGCGCGGCGAATGCCCCCGGCAAGAACAGCGTCAGCAATATGACAAATGATATCATGTACTTCGATTGATTCAAGCTGATCGCCAAGCTCTTTCTCATCTAAAATTCCTTTAATTTTCAATAGGCATTCTTTAAGTGGTTGCGGGCCGGGAGCCTTCCCACCTGAAGTAATTAGTGTCGCGCCCTTCGGACGGATGTCACTAAAATCAAAACGAACCTTAGATCTTCCTTCAAAATAGGAATTCATCAATACTTTAATTGCGTCCGCCCAGCCCTCAATAGAATCACCTATAAGAAAACGACGAGTTCTTTTCGTGCTAGGGCCCTGAATTTCGGGAAGTTTTTCAATATGGTGCTTTTGTACTGAATATCCCACACCAGTTCCCCCAAGAAGGAGAAACATGCACTCGTTAAAAGAATCAGGGTGATCGATAGGCATATAAGCGCAGTTGTAAATCCTGTTAGGAGCCACTTCAATTGGCTTTCCTCCGAACTGCATTGATCGCATTGATGGTAATACTTCTTTTTCATAAACAAATTTATAAGCATGCTCAATATCCTCTCTTAAGGAGGGATATTTTCTAATGTGCATCTTTTTATTTCTAGTAACGACTTCTTCCCATGTTTCTCTTCTTTCTTTCTCGGGTAAGTAACGTGCGTATTTCATGTGTATAGTTATATCAGATAAAATCTTACTAGGTAGCTCCATTCGTTGACTCCTTTCTTGACTTGCGAAAATCTTTATATTTTTCTTTTAATGTTTTAGCTAATTCTTGAGGTGTGGCATCTGTTGTGAAGCCACTCTGTTGTGGCCTATCAACAGGAGTCAGCACCCTTAATTGTACATTACTTGTATCCATGAACATCGGGAACACAAGCCCATCTGGGCCATTTCTGTTTTTTGCAACAAACATTCTGGCTGTGTTGGCATTTTTGTCTCTAATCGTTCGAGAGATAGAAAAAATAAAATCTGCAACAAAACATTTATTAAAAGCTTCAGAAATTGATTCCATTGTTATAACCTCGGCATTTAACCCTGACCGATTGGTCTGAGATGCTGTCCAGACTGGGCAGCGATATTCTTGAGCAACTGCCCTTAACTGCTCATAAATAGACTCCAGTTCGTTCCTTTTCTCTTTAAAATGTGTGCTTGGTTTGAGCAAATCACCGTAATCTACTATAATCATATCGATTTTATGATTTCTTTTTTTTAATTTTTCTAAATGAGCGCGTAAAGTATTTGGAGTGGCGGTCTTTGTCGGGTACTCTTTGATGATTAAAGACCCTTTCAAATCTGTAATCACCTCTAAAATATCTTGCTTTCTATGAAATAGAGAGGATAGTGGGATTTCACTAATGCAGCTATCATAGCGTTGGCCAGTCATCTCTTCCGACAACTCTAGTGTATAATGCACCACATTTTTATTAGCTTTTATTGCTTGTGATCCAAGATGCACCAAGGCCATTGATTTGCCTGCTCCTGTCGGAGCAACAACAACCCCTAGTTCACCGGTACCCAGGCCATTTTTTGTAAGCTTATCTATCTTATCCCAGCCAGTGGTAATGGGGCTGCGCGCTTTCAATTCATATCTTAACTCGAAATCTTTAACTAGGTTGTGTCCAAAATTATTATCTGTTCCCAGCTTCAAAGCCTCGTCGATAATTCTCTTAACCTCATCATAAGACGAATTTTGGATAAGGTCCACAGATTGCATCAAAGCTTCTTTGAGTTTTTGCTTCTTACAAAAATCCAATGAAGTTTCTTTGATGTACTGTTCATCTTGAACATTTTTAATTAGAACGCGAGCAAAGTAATCCCTTACTTGCTTTTGTGTCGCCTCACTCTCGTTATCAAGCTCGGTCCTTAAAATTGGGGCAATGATCTTATCAGTTGGGTGAACTCCGTACTTCCTTCTATAGCTAAAAATCTTTGAAATAAAAACTCGTAAGTATTGTAATTCAAAAAAATTTGTGTTTAATACTTCCTCAAGCTGGTCCGCGAACGGACGATCTTGCAGAACCAGTTGAGCTAGGGATTCCTGGAACTGTTTACCATATTTGGAAAAACTAATTTTATCGTTTTTAATCATGCATCAATCCTATTACTATAAGTTTAGGAACTTTTACCTAGCTGTCCAGGCAAATTTTATTGAAATGCTGGAACAATTCAATAAAATTAATTTCACCAAAACCGTCTTTCAGCATCATCTTTATTAGTTCTGTTCTGTTGAAGGACAAGTCTGGATCCTTGATAGTTTCTCGGATAATCTTCTTGTCTTTTATTGAAAGAATTGGAGCATAAAGTTGCATCATTTGGTAATTTCTTTTCAAAATATTTTCGTTTTCAAGTACAGATTGGTATACTTTTACCGAACTCTCTTCAACCATTTCATGACAATATTTCAGAATATCATCATAAGTTACAGACTTCTTATTTGCAAAAAATGGAAATCTTTTTGCAACAGTTTTCAGGCCAACGCCAGAAATGCCCTCAATATTATCCGACTTATCTCCGACCAGGGCTCTTGCCATGGCAAAATTGGTAGGATGGATATTGAATTTCTCTAAAATAGAATTTTCATTCAATACCTCGCGCTGGACTGGCCTATATAGTACTGTATTATTTTCAAGTAGTTGAAAAAAATCTTTGTCACTTGAAACAATAAGTTTTTCCCAGTCTACATATTCTTTAGCTTGAGAAATATATGCAATAATATCATCAGCTTCTGTACCAGGAAACATAAATTGCATCATAGGAGTATAATTAAAATACTCAATTAGTCTTGTCTGCTGCCAAATTTTATTTTCTATTTCTTGGTGCTCTGTTAAAGATTTGACGGATCGATTGAGCCGAATTGGTTTTCGCCCTTCTTTATAATCCTTCTTTAGCAATTTTCTTTTTTTAGAGCCGCCTTCGCCGTCCCAACAGATTACAATCAAATCAGGTTTGGATTCCCTGACGATTTTTTGAATGCTTTGAAAGCACCCCCGTAAACCACCGATGGGTTGTCCGTTGAGAGAGAGGCTGGGGTTAACAATATAATTTCTAAAAAACAGGTTTAACTGATCAATGATCAGTAATCTTTTCTTGCGCTTCATGTTCCTCTTTTATTCTTATCTGTAAATTCTACTGAATACTCTTTCGACCCTTGCAACGATAAAAGAAGAGACCCCGTCAATCTTCCTCGCCGCATTTGACATCTTTATGACAGTTTCTTCCATCGTAGGCTCCAGCTTATGAAACTTAATTTTTAGTTCAGTTCTTTCATGTGTGTTGGAGACCGGTCGGGCGGCTGCAGCGATTGTGCATACGGTTATCCCACATATGCCACGTATATTGTCCGCTATTATTGTAATATTAAAATCACGAGAAGAGCGCAAAACAACAGTTGCTTCGTACAAGTTCTCCTTTAAATGTTCGCGGACAAGAGCTTTGAGACTGTTCATTTATAAAACCTCCGTTTATATAAATAGTTTATAATTTATACATCTCAATTACATCTTCATTAGTTGTGTAATAAACTCTTTTAATACCAACATGCTTCAAAACCTGGTGGCACATAGCACACGGTTTGCTATATCTAAAATCACCCTTCTTATTGATACGACAAACATAGATATCAGTACCAGAAGTAACATCTCTAGATAAGCCAAGTATACAGCCAATTTCAGCATGCATCGTGGCTGGGCCGCGATGTTGCTCTCGGAAGCGAGAGCCAAAAGAATTAAACTTATCTTTATTGAAGGAGGTGTTTAAAACAGAACCACCTCGGACTAGGACGGCGCCATGGCGCAGCTTACCATATGGACTGTTGTAGGCCATATTCCGAGCTAGTTCAAAATATCTTCCAATCTTTTTTGACTTATGAATAGCTTTCCCTAAAAAGGGCGTACGACTCTTAAACTGTGTTTCTTCAGACAAATCTGCCTCCTTCAATATTATAAGGACGCTAAGATATGTGTAAAAGACTATTCAATATTATAAAATTCTTCTGCTTTGCCTTCCTTCTTATCAAAACGCATGATGATATCTTCATCCATAATTTGAAGTACTCGATTACGGAATTTTTCATTGGTCAACTTGTCCTTCCACTTAGCTGCTTGAAATTTCTCAGTTGTTCCATCTTCATAAACTAAATTATACCATGCACCAGCCCGAACTAGGGATTCGGATCCCTTAATAGCCTCAAGCCAACTCTCTTCATCTTGAATGCCGACTTCGCCGCCCCAAAGAATTTTAAAGGTGCACTCCCGACCTTCAGTGCCGAATCGACTTTTATTTAACGTTGCTTTTACTTCCGAGCCGATTCTATATCCATTCTCATCTTCAATGAAGGATGCCTTTGCTTTACGTTTTGTTAGCCATATACGTAGTGAATATGCGTAGTGCATTGCTTTCCCGCCAGGCGTGACATAAGGGGTGGTCATGGCCTCTGCGGCAAATCTAGTAATATTGGTTTTAAGTTGATTTAAAACCAAAAAAGTCGATTGTGAACTGGCGATAGGAACTGTTAATTTAGACATGCCTTTTGCCAAAATTCTTGCCTTAACAGCCATTGAAGACTGAGGATTGAAATCACCATCAACATCACTAATAGACGGGGTGAGAGCAAGAGAATCCCATATAAACAGCATTCTGTTCTCACTAGTACCTAACAATTCCTCAATGGTTTCTAAAACGTATTCAACACTAGGCGGTTGCATATACAACATATCTTCGATGTTGCATCCTGCACTAGTCAGGAAAGCAGGGTCGATAGCTGATTCCGCATCAAAATATGCAACTGTAATCCCCATTTTTTGAGCGTTGGCTGCAATTTGCGCAGCCATATAGGATTTACCAGAACCCTCTAAACCGGCAATTTCAACTATTTTACCTACTGGAATACCTCCAAGGTGGCCGCGACAAACAATACTGTCAAGCCATCTTGATCCAGTTGGGATCCACTCTTTAACTTTTGTTGGATTATCTTTTGTCAGGTCATAAGCAACTTCGATGCCGGCCCTCTTGTTAACAAGATTTCTCATCTCATCAATATTTAGTCGACCTAGTTTCTTTGCTTTCTTTGCCATAACATCCTCGTTTTAAAATTTGAGGCCTCTGTAAACCCAGGCCTCCCTGCGGTGGAGGACTAAGTTCCCAGCAGTTCCTTGAAGGCCTGATCAACTGAGTTTGTTTCGCCACTACTATATCTCGATGATTCAGATGACATCTCCTCGGCATCTTCCTCACTCAACAAGAATTCATCAAGCATCGCCTGAACCTGTTCTGGAGTCTTGCGCTCGAAAACAGTACTGTAGTCAGGCACCTGATCAAGGAAGGATTGGATCTCTTCCTCATTCTCAGAAACAGGTGAATTACGACGACGAGGAGTAATTGTCGTCTGCGGGAATTGGGCCCCTGGAGGCTTACCATAGTTGATAACTAGATCAACGCCTTCATTGACATCGGTAATGTCGCCGTATTCTGGGTTTAGAACGAGATTCAGTAGCTCTCGATACGCCATCTTGCCGAAGCCCCATAGTCGTACGCCTTCCTTCTCCTCTCCGCGGACGACAACAGGACTAAAAAAGCGCTGGCGCGCTGATAGCTGCTTAGCCATCTTGATACTGTCATCACTGCCGTCCTTATAAAGCTGGCGAATGAAGTCATCAAGCGGATCACTCTCACCAAAATTCTTCTTCGGGCTCAGAAATCCAGGGTTCTTGCCTAGATTATAATGAAACCAGTACTGCTTAAACGGATCGCCGTCTGGGGTTGGTAGAATACGAATAGTTTGTTCGCCATCTTCCGGGCGCCAAAAAGCGCTCTTGCCATTGCCACGATTTTCCAAGGCATCGCGCTTCGCCTTCATCTTCTCAAAATCAATACCCATAATATTTCTCCTTTTTAGGTATAGTATGGTTAGCAAATATTCCAACCATCTAAGTTTGTCATGCTATCATAATAGTAACATCTAAAGTATGTGTAAACTATAAATTTAAATTTTCTTCTTGGATTAAAGAAGCGTGATGTACACTATAAATGTAGTTTTGCTCGTAAACAGTTGAATATATTGAAAAAGCAACGTCAACTTTTTTTTCTTTCCGATCTTTTATAAAAGCACGTATCTCGTGTAATAATTCTTTATTGGACTCTAACTCTGCTGAATTTATTGCAAAATAATACATTTTCATACGAGGATATTTTAAATCATAAAATAATTTTTCTTCTTTTGATTTGTAGTCAACATATCCAAGAGTGTTCATTTTGGCCGTGATAGGCGGAGGAGATGATGAAAAAGTTGTGAGCAGCGGTTCTGTATTATTAAAAATATTAATCATGTGATAAGTGCGCGCAATCAACTCATTTAAACTATCCCAATAATTTGTTATCGATATTTGCTTAGTTAGCTTTTCAACCAACGCATTATCAACGGTACATATATTTTCAAAAACAGCTGACCGAGTATATTGCTGCAGCACCTGATATATTAATCTGTGTTTTAACTTGGCCGCAGCGCCGAGGGAAGTTTCGTCTGGCTTAATATACAAAATATTAATTTTTTTCCCTTTTAAATCCTCTAGGATTCTCAAGCAAGCGCCACTTATATCGCCAGCGCCTGAGAGGATAAAGAGAACTGGTACGTTTTCCAGTTTCAATTTGACAGATTTATGGTTCGCTTCATATTGCTCATGATCTTTTTGTTTTTTTATTTTAACAAAAGAATCACCATAATTCTTATCTTCTGTATCAATACAAAATATTTTATATTCTGGATATTCTGCAAACTTACTTGCTATTGCACACCCAGCTGATCCCAATCCAACTACATTCATATAATTTTCTTCATGCTCCCAAAATTAGTGCCGGCGCTTAATGTACTTTCAAATTTGCCATACTTGGTGTCAGAGAATACATTAATTATTTCTTGCAAGATATTTTTCTCTTCTGCACAAAAATCAATTACCAAGCTATCATGTATACAAAAAGCAATTTTGGACTTATAGTCTTTTAATATTTCATGAATTTTTAAAGCAGACCTTAGAAATATATCGCTAGCTGTACTTTGTACTAAATAATTCAAAGCTTTATCCTTTCCAATTGGAAGATCTCGGCCAAAAGGTGTTTTAACAATATCATCAAAATAATATTTTTTTATTACCTCATTCTTATCAATATATTGGCTCAGATTTTTGTTGCTTGCCTTGGGGTTATACAACCATGCAAAAACGTTCTTCTTGCTCTCTTCTCTACTATATTTTGAATCAAAAACATGCTTATTGATCATTGTATGGATGTCTCCCGCAGGTTGTTTTCGTCCAGTGAGGCCAAACAGGGTACGCAGTTCAGCCGCATTGAAATCTAGCTCAACAAACAAATCATTGTTGGGTCGCAACACAGTTCGCAATTCCTTGTTTAAAGTAAGGATCGGGAAACTATCTTTTTCAGTAGCCAGACGACCTGTGACTGTACCCCATGGGTTATATTTAATGTGGTTTGATGAATTCTTAATTTTATTAAGTATTTTTCTGTTATTCACATTAATATAATCTAAGTTATCTATTTGTATGTTCAATTTTTGTTTTTCTATATCTTGTACCAATTTTACTAGATCCAGCATAAAATCATAGTTGGGCGGCTTCTTGAAGTGTTCAAAAACATAATTCGTTATTTTATTTTTAATTTCGCAATATTCAAGAAGAAACTTTTTTGGTACTAGATCATAAAAGCATACATCATCTAAATTAATCTTGGCCTCGCAAAAAGAGCTTAAAAACGCCTTTGCTGAGTGTTCTATATCTTCCCATTTTTCCTTAAGATGCACAGGACAAACCTGTGATAGGTTTTTACCCCCAGCCCAGATCTGAGCATATTCAATAGGATTATTTTTAAAGTGCGGCGTATAAGCCCATGTGTGTGTTGGCTTTAAATTATTTGGATAATAATAAAGATCGCCGGAACTATAAATTGCATAACATTCTTTTTTGTTATCTAGCGTTTGGAATAACAAAGATACCTCATTTTTTATTTAAAACACCAGTTAATTCGATGTCTACTTGATCAGGAAAATTAATATTAGATTCGGATTCTTTTCTTCTGCGATCACCAATAAACCGTGATTCGCCATGCCAATATTTTCCATCTTTAATAAATTTAGTCTTCAACATGCCTTTAGTCAAGTCATTTATATAATTTAATGCTGCCGTAATCCCAAGCATCCTATTTATTCTAATTGTTCGCTTTGCGAAATTATCAAAGTTGCCGTTATCATGGGAAGTATTAGATTCTAGCAATCTAAGCTTTAAAATAATTTTTAGCCAATATTCGTTACCATATATATTCACCAAACCGGGAGTTTCTGTTGGTGTACCAGCTGGAGTCGGTGGGAGGGGCTCGCGAGCCTTCTGCTCAGTCTTAAGTCGACCAAGGATGGCATCGTTAACAGAGAACGATGATTGTAAGGTTGGGCCCCCATGTTGGCCCTTGGGACAAACAACATATTTTACCTCTTCGTAGGTACCGAATTGAGAATAAAATGTATTATAAAAAGAAAACATATAATTTTTAAAATTATCAAGTTCAGCAAGATGAGCCTTTTCATAATAAAAATCAAAAACATTTTCGAATTGAACCCCGTACCTTTCCATATATTTTTTTGCACCAGAAGCTTCTGCTTCTTCCGCAGCTTGAGCTGTACCTGAGGCAACATTAAATACCAGACGCCATGGAGCATTTTTGTCGACCATGAAACCAAATTTCTTTGCAGCGTTCACAAGAAACATAAAGTTAGGATCATTAACATATTTTATAATGCTTTTGTTATTGCCTGTTCCGTGAAGCTCAGATGCTATTTCTACCATCAGACCACTAATATAGGGGCTGCAATGATTAGAAAGGATATAACCTGTTCGTGTAATTGGAAAATAATAAGCTATTCTGCCAACATACGTTAGAAACTGATGCATGAAATCATGAAAATTTTTAATTTTTCTAAAGCGATTATCGACTGTCAAATATTCTTCAACAAAATTAGTATATAAATTATTTACATATTTATAATAAGACCACTCCAGATCACCGGCGCGCCAGGCTTTGTGAATTTTTATATTTCCATTATATAAGCTTTGTTTATTAATCTCTGGGCTCATTTTTTTAATATAAGCGCGCAGGTCGGAAAAAGCTTCTGACACAAAATCAATTGCAAGTTCAGTTTTGCTTCCGCCTGCATAGATCTCTGTTAAATTCGCTGCGCTAGCCAAATAAACTGCGTTTCCCTGGCGATCTATTCGGCCATAAAGAAGTTGTTTCTTCTCTAAATCAAAGTGTTTTATGTCACCCAAGTCGGGATAAAAATTGCTTAAATTCTTTTTAGAATTAAAAATAGCTTCTGTAATTTTATTCGGCATATTTTACTTTCCCCTCTTTTTCCCGAAACCCACTTGTTTTCCTGTTAGGCTGGTTATATATTCTCCCGGGCGGATGGACATATTCGTTTCCATGATTGCAAAATAGCCACCCAAATTCAATTGGTAAGCTAAAGAATTTGTATCAGAAGGATCGCCCAAACCAAGAAGGCTGGCATTTGCGTAAAAAAGCATGCCCGGGGTGAAGAGAGAATTACCAATTAAATTTATATTGCAATCGTATACTTCTCTTAATTGGGCTATTTGATCTGTTCCCCCACCAAGTGCTTGCAAGCTTCTCATCTCTGCTAGGCCCGCAAGTTTACTTTTTGCAAATTTCATATTCTTCAGCAGGCCGCGGTCTGAACCGATATTAAAATGAAATATCCCATCTGGTATATCCTTGGATGGTTGGCCGGTACGTCGAGTTATGTCTTCTATTGTAGAAACTTGAACCAACCAATAGTCAAAAGAAGTTCGGATCATTGATTCATCAGAAACAATTTGTTTGGCTTTATCAAAATAATTGGTTTTGAACTCATCACTGTCGACATCAATTTCAAGCCAATTTGGCAATAATTCAGCCAAACGAGAAACATCCCGGCCGCATACTTTAACTTTTTCACCTTTTAACTGGCGGCCAGGTAGTGACAAACTTATACTTTCTGTTCTCGTCCCTCGTGGCTTGACAGTTCTTATGAAGTCACTCGATAGGGCCGGCATCACTAATTGATTAATAATTTTTGTAATAAAAGTACCAATCGGCATTTTGATTCGGCTTTTCTTCACGATAGTTTGGAGAAACCATTCTCGGAATAAATCAAAGGCTATCGGAAATTGAGCTAAATTAATTCTTTGTAGAGCCTTATCCCGATCATAATATTCCAAAGGGCCCAATAAGAGGCGTACGCCAGTAAGTGGGTAATCAAGAGCTATCTCTCCATCGGTTATATAACTTTCTTTTTTATAAATAAAAGCGTCCGGATGGGGAACTGTAGGATCTTTCGAATCGTGGATGTCGCCGTCGCCTTCGGATCGGTCAAAAAGAAGTTCTTTTCGAAAAATGGCCTTTATACCAGCATTTTTACATGCTAATTCAATTATATCTCCTAAAAATACAAAATAATAATTATGATCGCCATCAGAACCGGCATCTAGTATTGTTTTTGATTTAGAAGAATCAATCTCTTCTTTTTTATCGCTCTTACCATCGTTTGATTTTGATTCATCTTCAACTGCTTTAGTAACCGAGCCGGCTGTTGCTTCGGCAACTTTAGCCAGCCCTGTTCCTGGCATATTCATTTCACTACATCGGCCGATCTTCAAGGTCTTGCTAGCTTCACCGACCGCTGTACTACTTTCTCTTTTTATACTATCTATTTTTATTTTAGATTTCTTTTCTTTTCCTTCTTTGGCTGAATTAATTAAGCCGACAGCGGCTTGTATATCCTTCTTGGTGGCAGAGGCACAGAATAAACGAGTGCCGTTTCCTTTAGCATCCTGAGGATTCCCATCAATTATTTGAGCCATAAAGCCTTGGTAAACTCGTTCTCGGAATGCAGCTGCTTTGCTTTTTAAGGATCCTATTAGTTTATTAGTGTTATCAACATCCTTAAACCACTCATACATCTTGGTCATATCCGAAGCACCGGTAGGATTCAGGCCGTCGACTTCTTCTTCTTTTGCTATTGTTTTGAACAGCTCATTTTCATTTAATATTTTATTTAACGTTTTTTTTGCTTTACAGTCTGTACCATTGCAAGAAGGAGTATTCATTCCCGTGTGAACAGATAAAATTTGTTTTGAAAGTCTGGCGATCGCACCATAATTATTTTTTATATTAGCTTTCGGATCATAAAGTAAGTCGCCGTTCTCGCCGACATGAAAAGTTTCTTGAAAAATATTAGCATAGCTATTATTTAAAACCGATTCTATACGGCCCCAATAGTTGATATCTAAAGTTACAGATCCATCGTCGCTTATATTAAAATCGTAATCTCTTAAAGAGAGAGCCAAGACCATATTCATCTTTTCCAAGCTTTCGAGTATTTCCCTCTCGTTTGCTTCGGTACTAATGTTCTGAATCATGTCTTTAGTGGGAGAGTGATATCCCAGCAAAACTTTAATTTCGTAATGCATTGGATTTAATTGTTGAGTTTCGTTATCGATCCTAGTACCGGGATGTATTACCAAGTCTACGTATCTTAGGCCACCTTTTTCCGGAGGGGGCTCGCCGGGTGGCTGGGCTGTTAAATCTTTAAGACTTTTTAATTTTATTTTAAGATTGCACTCAATATTGTGTTCGATAGCGCCGTGGGAGGTACCTATTTGCTTAAAATCAAAAGATTGCAAACCAACATTTCTCCAGGTAGCCTTGGTCGACTCACTAGCTAAATAATCCTCAACAGACGCAGCATTTTCATTCCCAAAATTATCTGAAAATTTAAATTCTCTATAACACGGAGTTGGTAAGGGAACACGCTGAGCACTGTCCATCGTACGAACATTTGGGTAGCCATCTGATGTCCCACCCTCTACCGAAGCGGGGGCTAGTTCTTCATATGTAACGCGATATATTCTAATTTTTGGCTGAATCAAAGATAACGTAGAATTTTTTAATTTAAAAAATGGAGCCAAGTCTGGCATGGCCCTTAATTTGGTTACAATATCAGAACTATTGCCCTTGACTTGCCTAAAAGTTTTATAATTAAAAAGACCCTTTTTGGAGTTTTGGTATTCTCTAACTGTATTAATATTTTGACTTAAAATATATTGTTCTACATTCCGAAGATTCCGTTCAGTCCTGTGTCTGTGTTTCTGTTCTCTTAATTGCTTTTCTTTTTCTGCTGATACTTCTTCAGACGCATCTTTGCTAGCAGGATCCTTTTTCGGCTCAGTCATACTCTTCTCCGATTAATATCCCATATAGTATAACACAGAATCTAAAGGATATGGAATATATATTACCTGCCCTGGCTGGACATGGAACTCTGTTGGTTTTTGATTGTAAAGAGCTATAACCCACCATTTTTCTGGATCTTGATAATAATCATCAGCCAACTTATAAAAACGATCACCAGTGCCCCAAACATGCTGCGCTCTTTTAAAATGACTGCGGTCTGCTGCGCTTGGATGACGAAATTGTGGTGTATCAAATTGACGAATAAGTTTCATCCCTCTTTTCTTTAAATAACGTTGATAAGCAGGATCGTTATTGACATAAATGTTTTGGTTAAAATATCTCATAAGTTACCCCCTAATCAGAAATCGCCGCAAATGTGTTTTCTTCCCCAGCTGCGTCAGGTGCGAGGCCGCTGCCGTCGAGATCGGCTATTCTCTCTGTATGTTCCGCGCCGTTGGGGTCACAGCGACCATCGGCAGGGTTGCCGTCGATGCAGTTGTAATCATCCGGTACTTCGGGCAGATCGTCAACCACATCATAACCAGAATCTTCTGGTGGCTCGGTGCCAGGCTTATCAGTTGATAAACCCTTGTTCAATTCGAGTCCGTATGGGAAAAGTCGCCCAACATCGGCGTCACTTACGGCTTCTGCTATTTTTCCTCCAGGCGAGGTGCCTCGCCAAGCGCCAGTTTCATGATCCCACCCTAGTGAGTGTTCATGAATAATATCCAAGTTGCATGAAATTTTATATTCCATCGGTATCAAAAAATATTCTGGACGTGTTTCAACGGTGCCCATTAAATCATCAAATATACCCCCGTCGGACAACGGATCTATATTGGCAGCGACGCCGAACTGGCCGCCCTCATCGGCGTCGACGTCGCGGGTTAGTTGTCCTAGGCCCCCAGGATGCATTGATATAAAGCCGGCTTTTTTATTGTGGCTGAGTTGTACATTTTTGATGACGCATAATAAACCTTCTAGAGGATAATTAGCAGACGTGATCATATTAGCATATTTAACCCGGAAAAGAGGAGAAGCAGAAACGGCATTTGAACCGCCGCCCACTTCTTTATACGCAGGATACAAAGACGCCATAAACCAACTAATATGAGATAAATTCCTTAAAGCCATGTTCTTTCCGCTAGAAGGTATCACCCAGGATAATCTTATAGACCTTCGAGAACCCTTCCAGATATGATAAGCGTCGTTGCGCCCGTATACTTGCTGCGCGCTGTATTCGGGATTTAAAGTATCCGTAAAAGCGTCAAGAAAGGCCATAAATGTGATTCTAGGCGGATTCTTGATATGCATTGGAATAATTTCTAATAAAGTACCCCGCTGGGCGCCGTCAGTAGTAAATTTATCTTTATCGGGAGACCCAGATTTCAATATTTCTGGGGCAACTCGTGTTAATTTGCCGCGTGTACCTTGAATATCTGATTTTGCGATTAAAGATGTTTCATATTGAAGAAACTTTTCATTTTGAAAAAAATTATTTGCCATTAAGAATGCATCCTCGCAAGAACAGGGCCGGTAAGACCATGTTTAATTGCCACCTCCCCTAGTTTTTTACCATCCACAATTAGTTGTACAATTTGTGGTCCAAGTGCTGGTGTTGCGCCTGCTATTGAAGGAGATTGAAGGGTTTCACCAAGCAACGAAGGACTGGTGGGTCCTGGGAGCCTTCCGGCGGCGAGGGCCGGCGATTCCAATTTTGGAATCACAGGTGCAGCAAGATTTTGAGGTGACATTACTGCTGGGCTGGTGGGAGTCAACGGGGAAGATGCGAGGAGTACCCTATTCGGATCATAAGTATTGCGGGCGCTGGGCAATAGACCGCGAGCTGCATCTTTCTGTATATCTTCTACTCTCTTCTGAATCTTTTCAATTTGGTCTTTCGTGAGTTCGCCACCGGTTTCTCCTAGCAATATAAGGCCCAATATTCCAAGGTCTTTTAGCACGCCAGAACCAGGTATCAAGCCTTTTACTTGTTCAATCTTTTTTGATACACCGTCGATTATTACGCCGGAAGAACCAATTACTGCTTCGCCGGCAGACTGGGCGCTAGCACCGAAGCCCATCATGGCCTTCTGCATGTCCTGCGCCAATTTAACTGGGGCTTCTCCTAATTTTGTCGACACTCTTCGAATAAGATTTTCGTAATCTCTCATTGGATCAGCCAGCTCAGAGAATTTCAACTTTAATAAATCTGTAGCTGTTGTTGCTTTTTTGATGCGCTCTGTCATCTCATCTTGTTTTGTCGCAGTGGTATCCATTGCTTCGCCGGCCATCTGGAAGTCTTCCTCGCTACCAAACAATCTTGCAGCAGATTCAACATCCATGCTAAGGGCGCCGGCGATGACCATTTTTTGACGACGATCCATATCTTCAAAAGCAACACCCGCATCTGCCACTGCTTGTTTTATTAATTCAAATTTTTCAGCAGGATCAGCATGAACAAGTTCCATCATTGATAAATGTGTGCCGCCCAATATGGCATTTAATTTGCCAGCCGCTGTTGCCGCACCTTCAAATGTATCAAATTTTTGTGCAAACTTATCCAAATTTGCTAAAGATATCCCGGTTGCTTGAGCCTGGGCTTCCATCCCAGCAAAAACATCAATGGAGCGCTCTCCATATGCAACCAATGTGGGTGCCAAAGAATTGTAATCCTGAATTGCCTGATTAACATTAATATGCAAAGAATTAGCTAGGCCATCCAACCTTAACATGCTATTCAAAGCCATGGCAGGAGTTTGTTTTAAAGCCCTCGTGAAAAGATCAATTCCGGTTGTTGTAGTTTTTGTACCGACACCCAGCTTTTTCATACCTGCTACTAAATTGGCAGTACGACTAATAATTTCTCTATCGCCTATAGAGTGGACGCCATGGCGCATTATTGAAATATTATTTGTTATATCCTGGAGGGCTGAACCTACATCTTCTCCGGTTAGGCCGATGCCCCTCATGATACCATCAAATGCTTCTAATGTTTCCTGCCCATCCTCACCGATCTGTTTAAAGGGGCCGAGTGCAGAAACATGAGCCAACTCAAGTGCTTTAGAATACAAGCCAATAGTTGCAGTGTATTTTGTTAAGCCAGTATCCATCATGGTAGCATATGAATTAAAGCTTGTTTTCAGGTTGGCAAGTATTTCTTTCGAACTGGTGCCAAGCGAGGCAATTGCTAAATCTCTTGCTGTAATCCCAAATTGAGTCTTTATAGTATTTTCTTCTATAGCTGCGTTGAGGGCCTCAAGATCCTTTTGGGCTTCTGCCGCGGCGGTTCCGGTGCCGTCGCTAGCTTTTTTTAGTTCTTTTGCTAGCTTAGTAATCTTTTCGTAACTTAGTACTCCCGCCCGGGCGAGTTGTTCATGGGATAGTTTCAGATTCTCCAGGTCATCGAGGGCCGCGGTGTGCAACCGGCTGCCCTTGGTGAGAAGTTCAAGATCTTCTTCTTTTGCTTCTACTAAAGCTTTATAACCATCTGCCTGCTGTTTCACCATGAGTATCATGTCTGACAGCTTCTTATACTTCTTGTCGTCAATATCTACCACGCCTGAGCCAACCTTAGTTAATTCTTTATAAAGCGCTATTAGTTCTTTAACTTCTTTTGGATCTGTTGGAAGCCGAGCGCCCATTCTTTCTATCCCCCCTTGTGGTGTATAAGTAAATAGTGAAATTCAATAAAATAAAAGACCCTTGCGGGCCTTTTGTTGAATATGTCAGCTACGAAGAATCTTCTATGGCCTCTTTACGCTGTTCAAAGTGTTCTGCCAACTTATCAACAAACCACAAACGTAGGCCAACTGGCAAATTATATGCTTCAATGAAACTCCAACCGCCATGAAGCTTTAGAACAAAGAATTGTTCATAAACCTTTTCCATATATTTTTCACTCAGGCCAAAAAAACGCCGCAGTAAACGGCACCTCCAGGTCAACTGCGTGATAACATTTTGAACAAGTAAAAAACCGGCTAAAATCAATATTGGGAATTAATTTTGAGTATAAGCTTCTTAAATATTTTGAATCCATGGCAGGCATTGATTCAACAAAGTTTTTAATTGTTATATTATCGTTAACCTCGTTAACGGAAACAACAATAGAGTATAAGACATCAGTAATATTGGTTTCTTCTACTCTTTGCTTTCTAGCTTGTACCAGCTGGCGTTCATCCCTGCCGGCCAATAGTCGAAGGCCAACCGTAACACCTGATCTGGGAAGCTGCAATTCAAAAATACCAAACTCCGGATTGATATTAACGTTATTTTCTTTTAAGAATTCTTCGTCAAAACACTGTCCAATATACTTTATTTCTTCAAGATCATATTCTTCATCAGAAGAATGATTGCAGGAAGGACAAGTTATATTTGTTTCATAGAGGCGACCATAAGCTGATTTGCGTGCAGCAACCATTATGGCGTTCCTATCACCAACAAAAAGATTCGAAGCTTTGATTCTATTATCAACTATGAGATTATCAATGAGTCTTTCTAAAACAATCCCTTTTTTAATAAGCGTCGCCGAAGTTAAAATATCTTCGTCCTTTGCTGTCATGAATCTTATCTCAATCGTGTCTTCACCATGGAGAGGATGACCTTCTGGATAAAACACTCCTCTTGACGGTAGTTCAACAAACTCTGTTGGCACCACAAATGCCAACGGGGAGCCTTGTTGGCAAGCCCCCGCTATATCGTCTGGTTGGGGGCCAGGCCCCATTCCCAAACGTCTCTCATTATTGCGCATCTTAACCTCTCGTTAGCTTTTAAAGATATTGACCCAAGCCTTCTGAAGAGTTTTTGGTCGCATACGTGGCGAAATCATAAGTTAATCCAACCTTAATTTCAACCAAGCCAGAATCACCTGAATAAGTCATTTCTCCGGACCAATCTACATCTTTAACAAATGCATTTTTTAAAGTCCACTCTTCTCTGATGAAGGGCCCAACAGGGGGCCCGACAACATTACCTGGGTCGACGACGACGGGAGAAATACCGGCTCGATGACCACCGTCTAATTGTCTGATCACCACATCACCAAGAGTAGCCACTGCTGAAGTTTTGGTAAATCCTATTAATGAATTTGTAAAATTAGTAGGAAGGTCGTAACCGTTGTTCAAGAGAACATTCCAAAAAACACTACCTATATTCGGCTCAAAAGCGTCAACTAGCGTCACACTGAGATCCTGCCATTGAACAATGCCGGGATATTTGAATTCATGATTCATAAATTGATGTTTCGTGGGAGTTGAGGTAAATTTGGGCTTCGAAGCGCTTTTTGCCATGAAAACCAAATCATTACCAAGATGTTTAAAACTTACAGTCCACCGATGTTTTCTTTTAGGCTCGAATCCACCTGGTCCTGAATCTGAAAAAAATGGCATTATTTTATTTCTCCCTTGTCTACTATAAATAGTGTTTTATTTAAATTTTTATTTTTAATCATCGAAAGAAGCACCACTTCTAGTAATAATAAAGTCAAGTGCTATGAATTCGATAGCTCTTGCGGGCTTCAGGTAAATCTTGGCATACAGAATGTTTCTATCAATCAAGTCTGGCGTTGTAGTTGATTCGTCAAGCACAACCCTAAAGTCTGTGAGACCCAAGCCAGCTTTCACACCGTCTAAGAAGGGTACAACCTGGCCAGTGAATTTATCCCACGTGGCTGTAACATTCTGGTCAAAGAGAATTCTAGATGCAATCTGCGATATCTCTTTCTTGAGATAAATGAGCAGTCTTCTCACGTTAATTCTATCCAGAGCAGAACGAGTTACCTGCATTGTCTTTTGACCGAAGATGACAATTCCCTCAGCTGGGAAACTAGCAATAGGATTAATATTTGCATCGTAAAGCTTATCTCTTTGTGCTGAAGTAAGACGCTCTCTCACGCCAACCACTGGCAACCCGGCAGAGCCTTCGCTTAAGCCGCCGCGAGTGAAACCAGCTGGTGCAAACCAAACTGCTGATTTTCTCTGGGAACTTGAGAAGGTGCCAAGTGCTACCACCGAGGGCGGGACATATAACACAGCGTTGTTGACGTTGTCTTTAATACGAACCCATGGATAGAAAGTGCATCCATAACTTGAATTAATCTGCAAGTTGTTTTTCACCGTATCGACAACTGTATCAATGGTTCCTGCTTCAAATCTAGTTTGCTCGTCATCATCATTTTCATGCTGCGGTTTATACCCGCCGGCTGCATCAATAATTGCTATGGCGTCGCCGCGGTCTTCGCACACATTGACCAAAGAAGTTACCAACTTGGGGGCCGTGATGCCAGGAATAGTTGCAATATCAAATTCCGCAAACTCGCTATCAGATAAAGTATCAATTGCTCTCTTCATCGAATGATAAGCATAGTTAGTATTTGATGTAGGTGTGAGTCCGATATATTCATTTCGGAATGGATCTTTCTCTGTTACATCTAGGCCGTCAAAACCTCCAAACATGGGGGAGGTAAAGCGATTCCAATTTTCGCCTAATAGCCCTTCGTGGCCACCGGTATCGGCGGATGACGATGCGGTCCTGGAATCACCAAGGGCCCTGGAGCCAGCAGTCCATACCGCTGAATTATCTTCAACCACGATATCATCCAAAGTAAAGACCCAAGAATGCTGAGATGCTGTTGCGTTAGTATCATCAACAATGCCAGACGGCTGGCCGCGTAGGAGATCTAGATTAGTTTGTTCAAAAATTCTAGTATCTGGCATAACAGATTGGTAGCCAAAGTAAGCACGGGTTTCTAATACTAAATCACCCTCGGAAGAAGAAACTCTGCACCTAGTGGTGGGCCATTGCAGTGACCCAGTGAATTCGTCACCTGCGTGCAATATGTGACCGGCGGCGTGACTAGACGTCAGAGAGGCACTTGGGAGGCCGTTGGCGTGTTGGCCGATGACCCAAGAATCGCATGCTTCACCCGTCGCGCTAGCTGACATATTAAGATTTGTGGTGCCACTCAGTATTTGTAGTGTGATTGGCACTCTTGGACCATAAACTCCAAACGGTAGAAGGCCTTGCGCGTTTCCTTCGATAATTGGCTTGCCCTCGGCGCGGATATACTTAGATCTGTTAGGCCATTCACCATGTTCAACAATAACTTTGGTGTTTTCGTCATATACGTAACTTACATCACCAATTACTTTTTTGATGTAGCCAGTAGAAGTTGGATCTAAATTAAGACCGCTAAAGCGCTCCAAGACGATGGGATTATTGTCAGAATCCCCAGCTGCTCTGACTAGCACGGTGAAACTACCATATTTATTATAATTGTCAGTTGGAACTTTGATATCCTGAATTGAAATCTTGAAATCTCTATTCGCATGTTCGCCGCTATCGTGTGCCACAAATCTAAATAAATCTTTCGTATGTTCAGTAGGATCGAAGGACGCGGTCATCTCGCCGCGGGTGTCTTGTGAGAAGAACCAGCCTGTGCGAGCAGCCTGAGAGGACTGGCGTCGGTCGGCATAATCGCCGTTTGTACCGCCCCAAACATCGCCCTGGAGGCCTAGTATAGCACACGTCGTATCTCCGCCGGTGTAAGATGTGCCCGTGACAGCTAGTGACCATGTGTCACTGTTAAGGACGTGAGGATCAAAGGTTTCACCAAGCCAATATATTTCTTCGTCCTCGGCGACTGTTATGTCGGTATTTGTTTTGGTTGGGTCAGTATTGAAGACCTTTCTAATATAAAGTTCACTATCTTTATTAAAGGTAAACCTCGCAGCTTTCACGGTGGTGCCAGTGCTATTTTTTATAGCAACGCTGTAAACTCCTCCCTCGAACTCATGCAACATGCCGGCTGATGAAGTGGCGCCGGCGGATCCGGACACGCCGGGGCCATCTACTTCGACAGTGCCGTTTTGCACGTACCAGATAGCAGCTAGTGTGCCGGTAAGTGCAGACCCAGTGCACAGGGCGCCACAATGAACAGGGAATACAACAAGACCATATGCTCCGCCGGCGGTAGTAAGTGAACTACTTAAAGTATTTTGAGTTCTCCACCCCGGGAGGCCCCCTTCTGCAATTGCAAAACTAGTTTCAGCAGTCGAAGGGTGTTCACCCAAAACTCGATATACTGTGCAGGGAGAATTATTTCGTAGCCAAGCCTGAACTGCATATGCAGCATAAGTCGGTGCAGTCAAAGCACCAGTACGCCAGATGTCACCTCCAGGGTTTCCAGCAGATGGGCGTCCAAATAATTGAACGAATTCTTTAAATGACTCTACCTTGACCGGTCGGTTGGCCGGGCCCTTTGCGAAACGTCCTACAATCACCGGGCCCATTCGCTCGGGAAGCGGCGGTAAAGCGGATTCATCAATTTCATCGATGAAAACACCGGGTGAAATAAATTTAAATTTGTCAACTGCCATGTTTATAGCTCCCTTGGATAATCTCTAGTTTAAACTAAAATAAAATACACATTTTCATAATTAAATAGTCTTGGCTGG
>Ga0098044_1000262_pt1 | contig 27918 bp, 10 predicted proteins | sample 10_taG_FD_75053 | JGI IMG/M metagenome (GOLD analysis project Ga0098044, IMG submission 75053) | Marine viral communities from the Subarctic Pacific Ocean - 10_ETSP_OMZ_AT15264 metaG | ecosystem: Environmental > Aquatic > Marine > Oceanic | place: Pacific Ocean | collected 2015-01-16 | reverse complement strand
GATATTTATTGATGCTGGAGTTATATCTTTTAATGTTGAAGCAAAATGGACGGACTTATTACAATTAGTTTTAATAACTGTAATAGGGGCTTACTTTGGAGGAAGATCTCTGGAGAAAGTTAAGAAGCAGTAACTAATAACTAGATATATGACCAAAGATCAAATTAAGGCCTTTTTGAAAGACAGGCCTGGTTACCTTAAAGAAGGTGCTGAACGTCTTTCTGAACGCTTAGATTGTAGTGTGGAAGCTTGTGGAAATGCTTTAAAAGAAGCTAGAATCGAAGCAAAAGAAAGTGATTTTGATTTAGATAATGTAAGTAAATCTGAAATTACTGAATTTAAAACGTTCTTAGAAAATAATGGAATTGAGGAAGAGGATATAAAATCTGTTAAATATTGGCAGAATATAAGAGGTGAGAGTAGATTTTCTGTAGTTACAAAAGGAGAGGACAATATAATGAAAGAGGTGAAAGAAGAAATTATTTCAAATCTTGAAAAATATAGTCCTAAAGTTGAAAAGAAGTATAAAGCAGTAGATGATCCAATAGTGTATGAAGTTTCTTTACCAGATATTCACTACGGTAAAATAGATGGACAAACACTAGATGAAGCGGAAGAAGTGTATATGAATACAATAAAAGATCTTATGAATAAAGCTTCTGGATTAAACGTAGAAAGAATATTACTTCCTGTAGGTAATGATGGTATGAACTCTGAAGGATATTCTAGAGCTACTACCAAAGGAACCGCTCAACAAGATAGTGCGCCTTGGCAAGAAACTTTTGTAGGTTATTGCAGTTTAATGGTTAGAGCAATATGTTTTTTAGCTAAAACGGCACCAGTAGATGTAGTTGTTATACAAGGTAATCATGACTACGAAAGAATGTTCTATTCAGGAGAATTTTTAAGAGCGTTCTTTTTAAATGATGATAGAGTAACGATTGATAATGGATATGATTCTAGGAAATATTATAAATATGGAGCAAATATGATTATGTTTACACATGGAGATAAAGAAAAACCTGCTGAAATGCCTCTAATAATGGCAACTGAGCAGCCAGAAATGTTTGCAAAAACTATTTATAGAGAAGCACATTGTGGACATTTACATAAAGAAATGGTAAATGAATACCGTGGTATAAAAGTAAGATTTATCCCATCTATCTGCGGTAATGATGAGTGGCACAAAATGATGGGGTATGAAGCAAAAAGAACTGGACAAGCGCATATATGGAATAAAAAACGAGGATACGAAGGCTATTTACAAACTAATCTATAAGATAAGATGACCTTAAATGAAATTGCACATAATATTCTAAATCTAGTAAGAGGAGGACAATCTCATCATGATGAGAGTATCTCTTTACGTCAAATTAAATTTAATGTTCAGTATTATAGAGCAATGTTAGTTAGAAGAGATTTTGCTCGTAATGGTATGACAACTAGACATCTAGAACAAGATTTAGGATGTATAGAATTAAAAAAAGTAGATGCAACTAAATGCTGTAAACTTCCTTTAAGTTGTCATGTTATGAAGAGTATACAAAAAATTCCTAGAACTATAAGATATAATTTTACAGATGCGCTTACATACGTAGGAGCAATAGATGGTATAACAGATATTCCTATAGTTAATCCTCATATGGTTAAGTATTTAATTTGGGATAAGTATACTAAAGATAATACTAAAGCTTATATGATAGAAGATTATTTATATTTAGCTAATGCGCATGAGATTGGTTTTGTAAATGTAAGAGGTGTATTTGAGGATCCTGAAGAAGTAGCAGATTTTGAATGTGATGATAATAAATGTTATGATGATAACTCTATATATCCAATTCCTGCTGATATGATGCAAGCAATTACACAAGGAATTATACAAGGAGAATTATCTTTATTATCTGGAACTATAAATGATTTAATGTTAGATAGAAAACAAGATGTAACAACGCCTCCAGCAGGTGGAGGAGGGGCTGCTAAAGGAGCATAATAATGGGATATACATTGACACATATATATGATGATTATCAGAAAAATGTAGAAGACTCTGTAGATTCTACTACATTTAAAAATATATGTAGTGATTTTAATATGGAGGTTATTGATTATATTTTAGAAGGAAAAGATTTTAATATGGGATATAATTTATCTACTCTTTCTATAGTTAGAATGAAAAGAGATCCTAGAGCTCCTAGAGTAGATTGGGCTGAATCTAATAAATATAAACAAGAATTAAAAGATCTTGGAGAAAGATTATATGATAAAGAAACAGGAGAAGGTACTAAATGGCAAATATATTTTACTGATGACTCTTATTATAAATATTATTGGAGAAAAGGAAAATGTGCTGTACCTAATAAATCAGTATATAGATTTGATGCAACTAGAGGTTTAAAAGGGAATAAAGAAAAACTAACTAGAATATTAAAAAAAGACGAATTAGCTTATTTAAAATTTAAAAAATATAAATAATGGCAGTATATAAACTTATATCTAGTAAAGTCATAATCAGAAAAGTAATGCGTGATCTTAATCCATCTGACTATAATTGGATTGATGATGCTATTGAATGGATAGGAGAGGCATTAGAACATATAGGAGCATCTCCTCAATTGGAAAAGAAAGTATGCTCTTTATCAGTTGCAGATTATACAGCTTGCTTACCTTCTGATTTATATTATATAAATATGGTAGGTGTAAATACATTTGTTACTAGTGCAGTATCAAATGAATTAAAAGAAATAAATACTAAAATAAATGAGATTAAAGCAATATTAGATGCAGATCCAACACAAGAAGTTAATGTAGAATTAAATGCTTTAAATGCACGACTAGCTATATTAGATAGTATGTATTGGAGTGATCCTCAACAGATATCTCCTTTATCTTATGCTACCTCTGAATTTCCTAATGCATTACATTGTGATGATTGTGTTAATATGAATGCAGAGACTAAAGAAACGTATTTTATAAATAAAGGTAAAATTAAAACTTCCTTTGAAACAGGAGTTATATGTTTAAGTTATACGGCTTTTCCAACAGATGAAGATTGTTATCCAATGGTGCCAGATGAGATAAGTTTTAAAGAGGCTATGTTTTGGTATGTATATAAAAAATTATTATTAAGAAATCCAAACTTTAAACCAAACGGAATAGATTATACTATGGCTGAAGGTCAATGGAAGTATTATGTAGGACAAGCTAGAAATGCTGCTAATTATCCAGATATAGATAGAATGGAATCATTCTTAAATCAATGGGTTAGATTAATACCAAATATAAGTAATCATGATGAGTATTTTAATGATTTAAATACAAGAGAACAATTAAGTAGAAGACTAGAATAATATGGGTAAATTTAATAAAGGATTACATAGAGATACAGACCCTTTAGATCAACCAGAGGGAACTTATAGATATGCTAAAAATATTGCTATAGAGCCTAACTCAGGAGCTGTACAATTTGAGAGGGGGACTGAAATGAGCAGTCTGATACTTGGTGCTTATAATCCATTACCTTCACCGCCGGTTGTTGCACCTACAGCAGGATATAGGGCTGTAGGTAAAATAGTATTACAAGATGATAAGGTTGTAATATTCTCTGTATTTCCAGATATCAGTGGTAGTCAAACTTATTGGCTTAATGCAGGAATTTCTGAGATTGGTATATTTGATCCAGTTGACAATACTTATACTACTCTTTATAATGATTATGCGCAAGTACCTAATAATGAAAAACCTTTAAATTTTAGACAAGAATATCCTATTCAAGGAGAGTATAAGATTGATTCTACAGGACGAGTATCTATATATTGGACAGATGATAATGAAGTTATGAGATTTATGAGAATCTATGCACCTCCAACTACAGGTGTAGCTTTTGATATAGAAACTTTGAATATCTTTCCATTATTATCTACAGCTCCTTTTCCTATATTAAATACTATAATATCAGGTGTATTAGGATCAGGAATGTATGCATTAACTGTAGCATTAGTTAATGATGAAGGAACACCAACTAATTATGTTAATATATCTAATTGGGTTAAAATCACTGATGATGCAGAAAGTGGATCTGTTGCTGAAGTAGGTCAAAGTGTATTTGTTACAGGACATCATACTGGTAATTTAAATAATATGTCTGTGATGACCTATGATGGATGTCCTGCAGATTTTCCATCAGGAAAAGGTATTACTTGGACTGTAAGTAATTTAGATCCTAGATATAGTTTTATTAGACCTGTTATTGTTTATAAGATAGGGGGAGTAATAGAATGTATTAAACTTCAAGATATAGATTATGATGCGGCTATTAGTACAAGTATGGATGTATCATATACAGGTAATGAAACAGCAGAGGCAGAATTATTAACAAATATTTTAATTGCAAGAGAAAGTTATGTAAAAGCGAAAACTGTATCACAAGTAGATGATGTTCTTTATTGGGGAAATTTAGTTAAATCTAAAATAGATGTAGATTATCAACCGTATGCTAATAATATAGAGATAGAAGCTGTATATGGTAATCCAAACTTTCAAAGTAATGCATGGATACAGGGAATAAATGGGTGGCAGCAAGTAAATATGCGGCCTGATCAAAGTGGTGCTCAAAGAACTGCACATGAGCAATATTTTCATAAAGGATATCAAAGAGATGAAACTTATGCTTTTTATATTACTTGGATTATGGCTGATGGTAACGAGACAGTAGCTTATCATATACCTGGGAGAGAACCTTTAGATATATCTATTTATGCAGGTCAAAATACTGTATCAGGTAATCCATTTCTGGAATCTGAACATGCTACTCCAGGAAGTGCTCAATTATCATTTGCTAGTGCTGCTGCAAATGCTATACCTGCACGTGATATGGGAACAGGACCTACATCAGAGCAGTGGTCCCTTATGCCAAATAGTGATATAGAAATATATAAAATAACTACTTATGGGGCTACTATTGATCCAAATAGTATGGGGTATTGGGAAAATGCTAGTGAGTATTATCCTCCAGATCCAGTAAATTATGGAATTCCTTTAAATGCAGATGGAACTCCAAATTTAAATAAAACTGCTTTAATGAATACTAATGTTAGGCACCATCATTTTCCATCAGCTAATAATAGTGAAAATAGTGTGGCAGGGGAAGGAGGACATATATGGGGAAAACAAAATTTTGGAAACCATACTGCTAGGAATGTTGTAAATCCTTTAGGATTTAGAGTAAAGAATGTACCTATTCCTGCTTCATTAGTAGGTAAAGTAATTGCTTATAAAATATATTATGCTAGAAGGGATGAAGCTAATACAACTGTTTTAGATACAGGAATACTTAATGCTACTCCTAGTTATCATGGGCCTCCGCAATGTGGTAGATGGGGGGCTGGCCATGGAACTCCTGGATGGGGAGATTCCGGCGCTTGCCCACAAGCTACTTTAAATCATCCTAAAAATGGATTTGAGGCAGCTGGATTTAGTTCTAATTGTTGGGCTAACTGGGTTACATATGCAGTACAAAATCCACCTGGGGGATTAGATTATACGGGTACAGGTATGCTAGATCCAAATACTCCTGTTCCTTTTATGGCACTTGATAATAATACAGGAGGACAAGTAGTATGTACACCTTTTAGTGCTGTGCATGCCCCATATAGTAATGTAGGTGATGATAGATGGGGAAATACAGGAAATCCAGGATGTTGTGATAATAATGCAATTGGTGGATTTGATGTTTGTTGGAATACAAAGAGGAGGTTAACAGATATTCCAGCTGCAAATCATTTTACATTTAATGGGTTACATTCTCACATTAATTCTCCTGATACATCAAATGCTGCTTTTATAAAAATACAAAGACATTTAAATATAGGAAGACTTACAACTGGTAATTCTCAATTATTAGGATCTTCATGGATTAGATTAGATAACACAGGTTCTTCTGTTCGTAACTCAACAAAATCCTGTACATTTTTTAATTGGGTATTAATGCCTCCTGAAGATTATGGTACGGCTAAAACTACAGGTCTATTATATGATGTTCCTGTAGTTCAATCAGGAGGCGCTCCTATTGGTGAACGTCAGACTCTTAGAGCTTTACGTTCTGGTACTATGAGAAAAATTGATGCTGATGTAAATGTTGCAGTATCTGGCAGTATGGCTGGTAATATTCGTAATGCAGGAGGAGATCAGACTTTTTATCTTTCAACTCATAATAATATATTAACTCATAACTTTATTATGTGGATGAATCATTATATGGGTTTTGCTCATATGACATTTCTATCTGCACAAGCATGCGGGACAGGAGGAATTCGGGGTGATGTAGAGAATTGGGGTGCTAATTATCCAAGTTATCATAGATTTCATCATCATTGGTATTTTAATAAATTTGATGCGTGGGATGGACAAGGAAGTTGGGCTTATAGAGATATGAATGTAGGTAATTCTACTATGTATGGCCTTGCTCCGACAGCAAATGCAAACTGGGAAGATGGATGGTGTAGTTGTTTTAATTATGCATCATATACTTGTGATTTTGTTGGTACTAGTGCAAACTTTTTACAAGGTCTTCAACCAAATCAAGTTTATGATTGGGTTGCTGATGGTAATATAGACGAGGCTAAACAATCTACAGCTTATGCAGGAATTCATAGAGATATTGCTAATGTATATAATACTTTTGATATGCAATCAGATCTTGTTTATACAGGATGTACAGAAGATATTACTACATTAGTTATTCCACCTGTCACTGGTTTAATGTATAATCCAGGAACAGTTATTTTTGGAGGAGATACTTTTATAGGTTATTATTGTGAAACTAGACATATGAAATCTAAAGGGCAATCTACTCATACATTAGAAGGTCCTAACTATTGTGCCGGAGGAAATCAGATTGATGGCCCTCCAAACTGTTGTGATAATGGTCCTTGTTGGCAGTCAGGTACTGGTAATTGCGAGAATTTAGATTTTGCTGGTGGAGCGAATCAAAATCAAGGATATCTATGGCAAAGTGATAGATGGACACATTATGCTTATGGTGTATTTGGAGAGATGCCTAGTGATACTTCCACGGATATTTGTCAACAATTATATATAACAGAATCTAAAATAAATATAGTAGAAAGATATACTGGTAATGATGTAAATGAAGATTTTTTTCCAGCTGTTCATAGACAATCTCCTAATATTGTTAATTGGAATTCTGGTCCTAGATTATTTACATATAATCAAGATATGGGCTCTTTAATGAATCTATATCCGACTGTTGTATTTAATTATCTAAATAAAACTTCAAAACAAACAGATTTTCCAACAAGAATAATAAGGAGTGTTCGTTATAATAAATCTGGATTAGTAGATAACTTTAGATCATATCTTCCTGGACAATATAGAGATTTACCTAGAAATAGAGGAGAGTTATGGAATTTAGCAATATATGATAATGTACTATTACCTCAATTAGAAAGAACTCTAATGAAAACGAAAGGTAAAGAATCTCTTAGTACAGGTGGAGGTATAGGAGATATATCAGAAATTGCTTTAGGAGATGGAGATTTATTTGAAAAAGATCCTAATGAGATATTATATACTGAGAGAGGATATGCTGGTACATTATCTCAATGGAGTATATGTACTTCTAGATTTGGTCATTTATCAGTAGATAAGAAAACAGGAAAAATATTTCTGCTATCTGATAAATTAGAAGAGATATCATCTTATGGTATGCGCTTCTTCTTTGCAAAAAGATTAACTACTTGGGCATTACAAGCATATGACTTACCTTATAATATAGATTTACCTACTTTGAATATAGGTATTATAGCTAGTTTTGATCCAGAATATTCAAGATATATTATAACTAAGTTAGATAAAATGCCTCAGCAAGCATTTATAACAGGATGGAATACTCCCTCGATTGCAAATGGAGGTAGTGGAGGGAATATTTCCTGGAATGATGAACATAGAGCTTATCAAATAGAAGGAAGTGGAGGTATTCAAACTCTTATAAGTTTTGAAGATAATACTTATTTTTATGATCGTAGTTGGACTGTATCATATTATCCTGCATTAAAAGTATGGGGATCTATTCATGATTTTTGGCCTAGAATGTATTTTTATACTACTAATAAATTATATTCTTTACCTCCAGGACAACAAACTATTTGGGTACATAATTTTGCTACAGGAAAAAATAGTTTGACTGCAAAATATAATATAGGGGATTATTATGGTGTTGGATATGATATAGTATTTGAATATATTGATAATTCAAGCCCAACAGATAACAAATTATTTTATAATATTGAATATACAATAGATGTAGAGGTTCCTGCAGATTTAGATTCAGGAGCTAGACATCCTTTACAAGATTCAGGATTTCATAAATATTATGTATATAATAGTAGACAATTAAGTGAAGAAATATCTTTAATTGAACCTGAAGGACAGAATAATTTTCTATGGTCAACAGCATCAGTTAGAAGAAGAGAGCGTACATGGTATGCAAAAGGATTTAGAGATGATAGAGATGAAGCACCTGTTACTCCGGGTCAAGTTTTAGATGCTCCAATGAATACTCCTATATTAGTATCAGATTATTCAACAGCAGATATCTCTATAAATAATACCGCTTATAGTGCTCCTCTACCTAAAACTTGGAATCAAAGACGTAAAATGGTAGATAAATGGATGGCAGTTAGATTAATTTCTAGTCCACCTTATCAACTTACAGGGGGAGCACTAGGTTCAAATGTAAAAAATTTAGTAACTTTGCATCATGCTTCTACTAATAAACGTAAAACCACAAGATAATGAAATATAAAACAAATTATAAAAAACCTAAAAAATATGCCACAGGAGGTTATGGTATAGATTATTCTTATAGAGATAATATATTACAAACTAATATACAAAATGAGCTACAATTAAATAAAGATAAAAATCAGTATTATACTAAATTGGCTAATGAACAATATCTTGCAAATACAAATGCATTAAATCAAAATTATCAAACTGGTATAACAGATGCTCATTTACAAGCAGGTGAAAATAGGAAAAAACAAGCATTATACAAAAATATAACACAATCATTATTAGCTAAAAAAGGTAAATCTGGAACTACATATAATAAACAGCTTAATGACTATATAACAAAGCAATTTGGACTTGATGCCGGAACAATAGATGTACAAGGAGGGCGAGATTTAGCAGGAGGATATGACCCAACTCAAACAACACCTGGAGATCCTGGTGGTATAGGACAGACCGCTACTGATCAAAGTTTACTAGATGCTGAGTATAGATACAGAGAATCTCAAGGATTACCTCATGAAGAATTAGCAATAAATGCGTCTGGAGCAGTTGTTCCAGCAGCTTCAATGCCATCTCTAGTAGAAAGGAGTTGGTCAACAGGTACTCCATTAGCTACATCAGGAACAACAGCAGGAACAACTGCAGCAGCAGGAACAACAGCAACACAAGCAACAAGTCAAGGAGCAGCAACTATAAGTGGTGCACCAGGTAGTATGCCAGGAGAGGTAACTACAAAGATAAATCCAATGGGAATGGGAAAACCTGTTTATGATAATGCAGGTAAATTAATGGGATATGGACAGGCAGGACAAAAAGCTTTAGAACAAGCAGGGGGAGAAATTGCTGAAACAGTAGGAGGAGAGGTTGTTGAAACAGTAGGAGGAGAGGTTGCTGAAACAGCTGTTTCAGAAGGAGCAGAGGCAGCAGGGACAGCAGCAGCTGGAACAGTAGCAAAAGCTCCAGTTCAAGGAGGACTTTGGACAGCAGCAGCAGATATAGGTTTACATTATTTAAGTGATGATAAAGATCCTTCTACATATACAGCTGGAGAAGTTGCAACTGATATAGGAAGTTTAGCTTTAGATATAGTTACATATGACTGGGTAGGAGCAGCTATGCAATTATATGATATAGGATCTCAATGGGCACAACGTAATAAATTAAAAAAAGAACAAAAAAGATTAGAAGCAAGAAGAAAACAAGGTATAGATACAGTAGATAAAAAATGGGATGAGGATTATAATAAAGCTAAACAGTATGTAGGATATGGGTATCATCAGACAGGTAAGAGATCTGGATTTGGCAGAGGTGAATTAGGAGGTTACAGTAAATATATATAAAAAAAATATTATGGCATTAACATTAGCAATACAAAAAGCAGCTTTAGCAGCAGCAGCAGCAGCTAGACAGAATCCACAACGATCTCTTAAAAAATGGTGGACTAAAAGTAGATATAAAAGTGGATGCGATAGTTGTCTAGAAGTACTTCCTAAAGGTAAAATTAAGGAGTTAGATTTAGTACGTAATCCAGTTATAAAATAAATATTATGAATTTTAAGGAAAGATTAAGACAAGCATTAAACAAACCTACTAGGTATCCGGATGGAGGTGCGCGAGCAAGAGCAAGAGCAGCAGAAGCCGCACGAAAAGCAGCAGAAAATGCTGCTAGAGAAAAAGCTGCTAGAGAAGAAACTATTGTACGATCTACTACTAATAGTGGAGGTAGAGATAAAGCTGCAGATGGAGGATATATTCAAAATGCTGGAGGAGGCGATCAAGTAGTATACGGAGCACGTCATTCTCAAGGTGGAGTACTGAGAGACTCAGAAACTGAACTTGAAGGTGGTGGATTTGATTCTTCTGGAAATCCTAAACCAGGAGAAGTTATTACTACTATATATGATGATGGTGGTAATCCTCAAGAGTTTTATATGTCAAGTAAAAATGGTATTGCTCAACAATACTTAGCAGAGAAAGCAGCTAATGGAGGAGTGTTATCTCAAAGAAGAAAACAAGCATATGCAGTTATGAATGAAAGAGCTAATCCTGAAGGACATCCAGAAGATATAGCAGCTAATGGTGGTTGGAGTATGGGCGCACTTTCAGCTGCAAAAAAAATTAATATTAATAGAGGAGCTATTAGTGAAGGTGGAGGAGCTATAGAACATATGGGGGACTCTAGTAGAGGAGCTTTAGGATATAGTTCTAGAGGAGCTTTAGGAGAATCTGGAAGAGGAGCTTTAGGAGAAACTAATAGATGGGGTTATGGAGCTTTAGAAGCTGTAGAAGATGGTGGAATGAAGAAATACTTTATGGGAGGACGTCCAGGAGGAGGAATGAATCAATTCGAGGATGCTAGGGTTCAACAAGGACTTGATGTAGCTATTGATAGAAGATCTGGATATACAGCAGAAGATGGTGGAATAAAAAAATTCGATTTGGGAGGCACTCTTGCAGATGTTTTTACAGGAAATGTATCAGAAGCATTTACAGGACATTCTTTATCTGAATATATAGGAGATGGAAGAAAATCAGAGTTTGCTAAAGTTGAAGGTACAGCACATGAAGGAGCTGGAAAAGCTGTAAGTAGGATATGGCCAGCCGCTGGAAAGTTTGTAAATGCAAAAGACTTTATAAGAACTGGTAACTTATGGGGTTGGCAAACGCCATGGAAAGGACTAGAAAATGAAAGTTTTATAAAAGACAATTTAATTGGACATCCTGATAATGATTATTGGAATGAGACTGGAAATCTTGGTGATAATCCTTATACTGTAGAAGACGGCGGTATGAAAAAATATTTTATGGGAGGTATACCTAGTATACAAGATAGAACTTTTGATAGATCAAGGCGTAGAAAGTCAGGTTATAGGTTAGAAAATGGTGGATGGGACAAGTTTGAAAAATCTAAAGTAGGAAAATTTATAGATGCAAAAGGTTTAAGACAAGAAAAAGACTTTTGGATGGAACTGTTTGGATATGAACCAGGGAAGGAAGAGAAAGATGCAGTACTAGATGCTGCAGCTATTATGAATCCTGCTCCTGATTTTATACATTCCATTTCAAAAGCTAAAGAAGGTAATTATACTGATGCTGCATTATATGCAGGATTTGGATTATTACCTTTTACTGCTAAACCATTAGTTGAAGGAACTAAAAAAGGTGTTAACCTTCTTAAAAAAAGTTGGGTTAATCCTTTATCAGGTTGGAAAGGAATGGGCCCGACTAAACAAGCTACTACTAAAGCATATAAGGCAGTTAAAACAACAAGAGAAGGTACAAAGAAAGTTATAGATAATAAGAAAACAATTATAGTAGATGGGAAAAAAGTAAAAAACCCAAATTTTGGAAAAGTAACAATAGTAAAGACCGGTGGTAATGTATCTGGAGTTACAGGTAAACCTGGGAATTACACAGGCACTCCAACAGTTACACCTATGGTTGAAACTATTCCAGGTGGTCCACGGACTGGAGGAGAAAGATTGTTGAATGTTGGTAAGAACATAGTAAACGTTGGTAAAAAAGCTACAGTAGCTGTACCTGCATATCAATTTGGTAAATATGCAATAACAGGAGAAGGGCCTGAAGGAAATACACAAAAAGACTTTCGATGGACTCCTGAAAATGTTTCTAATTTAACTTCAACTTCTGATACATCTGCTATTGAAACTCCTAGTGAAGTTGATACTTCTGGAATTGTTACTTTTGAACCAGATTCTATGATACCAGTTGAAACTCCTGCTGATACTCTTGAAGATTTAGGAACTACTGATAGTATACCATTTACTCCTGTAGGTGGAACTTTTGATTGGGAGGGTACAACATGGAAAGTATTAAATCATAACGGGGATTCAACATCATATGAAAGAGTAGAATAAAAATATAATTACAATGAAAAGAAAAAACTTAAGTCGATATTTTAATGGAGGAACTAATGTTATAATGGGTTCATCTGGAACTCCTTTTGTAGAAATGACTGGGAGTACGCCACCACCACAAGAAGTAGTTTCTAGAACTTCGCCAGGAGAAGGTTGGACAAAAACACCAGGCACAAATATTTGGGCGCCCCCAGTACAAGCAGCAAATTGGACACCGCCTTCCAATAGATACATATTTCCACAACAACCACAAGCAGCAGCAGCACAAACAAGTCAATATCCAAATATACCAATGCAAAGGAATCCTAATCAACAATCTACTCCCCCACCTTCAACCTCTGGTTCTGGGAGAGGATACTGGAAAAGTGGTCAAGATGTAGAAGATTTACAAAACGAATTAGTTAGTCAAGGATATACATTACCTAAATATGGGGTAGATGCTAAATATGGTAAAGAAACGGACGCTGCTTTTAAAGAAAGAGAAGCAGATATAGCACGTGAAGCAAAAGGTTATGGTGTAGATCCAGGTGATATGGTATATAACAATGAAACTAAAAGATTTGAACCTAAGATTGGAGCTGTAAATACAGAGTTTGGAGATACTTGGCAAGGAGATGAAGGATGGGATAATAAAAATTATGCGTGGGATGAAGATAATCAAAAATGGCTAACTGAAGAAGAGTATAACGCTAAAGATTGGGGAGATGAGGAAGAAGTGCCTGAAGAAAAGAAAATAATTGAAGAAGGAGATATAGATGCTAAGAAAAAATGGTGGCAAAAACTAGGAGTGAATCAACGTGATATATTAGGTATAATAGAAGGATTAACAATAGCGAAATCTTATAGAGATGCTAATAGAGCTAATAAAAAAATAGGAGAACTTAGAGTTGACTCTCAACATTTACAACCACAAACTTATAATCCAGAACTTGTAGATTTAAGTGAAGCTAAAAAGAACGCTAAAGAATTAGCTACAGCTGCAGTACAGCGTAGTCAACAAGAAGGTAGATCAACAGCTGAAACTAGAGCATTACTTACATCAGGGGCTGAGGCTCAAGAAAAGATAGCTAAAACTGAAGCTGAATTACAAAAGCAAGAAATGAATATTGCTAAGAAAGCTAATATAGAAGAACGTAGAGCAGTTTCAGAATACAATATTACTAACGACAGAAAAGATCAAATTGAGAATAATGATACTTTAGCTAGTATGTATAAAAATTCTATAGCTATTTCTCAAAATATGAGAGATGCAGTATTAACTAAAATTAAAGATGTTAAACTTCTTAACTCAGCTGAACAGCAAATGCAAGTAATTGGTGACGCAATAGCAGGTAGGTCAGGTTTAGATGATAGAAAGTTTGATGATATAATAGATAATATGATTAATTGGAACGTAATAACTAAAGAACAGGGAGCAGAACTTAGCACTAATTATAAAGCTTTAGAAAAGGATAAGAAAAACGCATAAAACTATGGGAAAATACGACTTAACAAATCAATTAACTCCTGTGCAGTCTACATTTGTAGATCCAGGAGTTGAAACTTTTAAACAGGCTGCTGCTATTTATAGAAAGACCTACGATCAAAATAAGGACGCTTACAACCTTTCTAAGAGAGTTATGGCTCAAATGGACCTTATGCCTGGAGATGAGCAAGCGGGGCTTAGAGATCAATTCTCTGGTACTATCAATCAAACCTTTGAAGATATAATTGCTATAGGTAATTTTGAAGATGCAGAGATGGCAGTTCAGAATGCCGTGGACTATATTAGTACTGATAAAACTGTAACACAAGCTAGAAAAAATGCTGAACAATATCAAAAAGAAGAAGCATTAATAGAGCAATTTGGTCCTAGTGGTATATTAGATTTTAATAAAGATTTAAGATCTTCCTTTACAACTGTAACAACAGATGAAGAAGGTAATCCTGTTGTAAATAGTTATAAGGAAGCGATGGAACAAAAAGAAGATTATTATACTTATATGAGCGGATTAACTGAAGGTATAGCTCCAGATGGTAGAACATGGGGTAATGTAATAGGTAGTTTCTATCAATATGGAAATTCAAAAGGAGTTGGTAAAAATAAGATAGAAAGAATAGTTAATAATTTATATGAAGCTTATATAGGTGATAAGGTAGGAGATCAGGATTTTAGAAGACTTACACAAATAGAAGGTATGACTCCTGAAGCAGCTAAACAAGATATCATACGTAGAATGACAAATGTAGCAATGAAGCAAGAAGGTATAACTCGTACTATATCTGGAATGAAAGATTTAACTCCATCAGGTCCTTCTGGAGGAGGGGTAGATCCTTTTACTACTGATCCTATGTCTGTGCATTTATTAAGTTCTCAAGGAGATGATATTGGATATAATTTATGGAGAGGATATGTAGATGCTCCTGATGGTGATGTAGCTGGATCTATTAAGATAACTAATTCTAGCGGATTAGTTCTTGATTATGCTAAACAGTTTACTGATGATCAATTAAGAAATGTGACTAGCGGATTACTATCTACAAAATTAGTAAGCACTGAAGAAGACGCTCTTGCAATGATAACACCTCTATTAAGTTTTAAATCATCATTAGAAGGAAATAAGAGAGAGCAGGCATTAAAAATAGCACAGGATTTAGGTTATATGGGAGATGGTTGGGATCAAGCACAAGCAGATCAGTTATATGGCCTTAGTAAAGGTGTAGGAGAAGTAATAGGACAAGAAAAATTAGATGCTATGGGAGCTATACTTGACGCTAAGGTTAATGGCTCTTTTGTATTGAGTACTGCTTCAGGAGGAACTAACTTCAGAACAATAGGAACAGATTTTCAATCAGATGGATTAATGTATCTTAATGAAGAGCAAATGAATAGAATTGCTAACCAAACAGGTAAAGGTGATGTAGGTGCTTTTTTTAGTTTTGATGATATAGATGATTTGAAACTTGACGGTAAAAAATTATTTACTAAGACAACTATTGACGGTACTGATTATTGGACGATCCCTACAAAACATCAATTTGCATTTAATAATGATAGAGGTGATGCAGGATATTCTGTACAACATAGTGAAAGTTCTATAGGTAAGTATGATGTACCTTTACACGAGACTAGAAATAATATTGTAAAATCAACCGCTATTTTAACATCTCGTAGACCTGCCTTTAATATAGTAATAGGTAAATCAGTGGCAAGTAATAAATTAGAGCTTAAAAAACTTTATAAAGAGACAGCTGAGGACTTAAAAAAACACACTTTTACGATTTATGGTAATACTCCTAGCGCACCTGGTATTTATAATATGTATTTAGAAGGATTAGAAATAGCTATTGAAGAGGCAATAAAAGAAGGAGATACTAGTAAATTAAATATAGGAAAGAAGTTAGATGAACAACTAAAGTTAATAGATAACTATATTATTCAAGGAGCAGGTCAATAAAAAAATAATTAGTATTTTTGCATAATGGCGAAAAAGGAATATCAAACAGGCGGCTTAGATGAAAATAATTTACCAGAAGGAGGCAGCCCGTCTACTTCTGTTTTAGATTATTTAGATAGAGAAAGTAGTAGTTTACCAGTACTTGAATCTATACGTAATTTAAGGGCTGCAAGAAATCCGAAACTTAGTAATAGAGGATCAATAGGGCAGATAGCAGCAGAAAGTGCTGAAGCTTTAAAGATATCTCAAGATCCTAGAATCTTTGAAGAGGCTATGCAAGCTGAGGGGTACTTAACTCCTGGAACAAATCCTGAATTATATAAAACTGTATGGCAAAGTGATAGGAAGAACGTATGGAACACTTTGTTTAACCATATGCGTCCTATGGCTAAATCAACTGTTGAACATGATCTAGCAAAAATACGTATGCAACTAGCTGAGTATGAGGAAGCTAAAGATAGAAATGATGCTTTCTATGCAGAGGGATTACTTAGTAAAGTTGATCACAGTGAAATATTACGACAAATAGAAGAAGGGCATTTAAGAGGAAATAAAGATCAGGAGAATCTAGTAGATCAATTAATTAACACTGTTATGGGTGGATTATCTGATGCTTTAACTGAAGATGATTATTTACGAGCAATAGAACGTGCAGAAAAATCAGGTCTATTAAATAGAGATGATCTTGATAAATCTATAGTAAGCCCTCAAGAAACATATCAAAGTTTATTAGAAAAGAAAGAAGCTTTACATAAAGATCTCGCATATAGAGAAGAGGAAATAAAAAGTGGCGGGTTTGGTAGTATAGGCTCTGGTATAACATCAGCTATATTTGGGAGAGGTGATAAATGGTATCAACAAGGAATACCTTTACCGGTGTATGGAGGAGGAGAAGTTGAAAAAGATTATGAGATAAGAGCACAGATTGAAAAAGATAAAGGAGCAACAGCTTTAAGTTCTATTCCTATATTTAGTAAAATGACAGGACTATCTGATAATTGGACAGGAGATGAATACTTTCAATATAAAGCAGCTGAAGATTTAGCTGGTTCTATATCTACATTTGAGGGACAATTAGGAGCATTAATTGGTCCTGCACTTGTTAAAAGATATGAGAATAAGATAGCTGATAAACTAGTAAGAGGTAGTAAAAATCCTTATTTAAGAACTGTCTCTGTTTTAACACAACTTGGTACTATAGCTGCAGGTAATTGGTGGAGTAGAAATTTAGAATCTAAGATGGAAGCTGGTGATGCATATTGGCAAAAAGTTGATATGTTAGAACAAGCGTGGAAAGAAGACTTAAAAAAGAAAGGAGTAGATAGAGAGTTAACTAAATCTGAGAAAAATAAACTAGCTATTGTTGCAGGAGAAGGTTTAGACGCTTTATTCCAAAATAATATGATGTTAGGAGCATCAGATATAATGCAATTCGCATTAACATTTATGAGTATTCCAGGATTATCTAAATCATTTACAGGAAATACTTTTAGAAATATTGCAGCTAAAGAGATAACTTCTAGATTGGTCCCAAGAGCAATGATCAATGCAGCTAAGTTTAGTACAGCTGTAGGTATATCTAGAGAATTAGAGGGTATGGAAGAGGGTTTACAGTTCGCATGGTCTCAAGATTATTTAGGAGGTGAGGGACAGGAACGTTCAGGTTCTTGGTTAAATAACTACTGGAATGCTGCAAAGAATACAGCAACTGATGCAGTTGATTATGGTATGAATATGTCAGGCTTACGTAACTCAGATCCTGATATGTATAACAGTGTGGCATTTAAACAGGCTGTACAATCGGGTAGAGATATGGCTACTATGATGACAGGAGGAGGAAGAGCTGTTTCTAATTGGGGAGGTCTTAGATCAGGAGTAGAATTAAGAAATGCAATGTCCTTACTAGGAGAAGGAGGCGATCAAATAAATAGAAAAAGATTATTTGAAGAAAAGAAAGAATTACTTTATAAATATTTTGATAGTGGTAGAAGTTCAGAATTATATGATGCTATCTATCGTATGGGTAGAAAACTAGGTACTGGACAAGAAGCGTTAATGAGTAGGCAAGAAGCTATTGATGCTATACATGAAGTACAACAAGCTGAGAAGATATATAATGATGTATTTGATAAAAAATCTCCTTTAGGAATATCTTTTTTTGGTATAGAATATGATTTAGGAAGAATAGGAGGGCGTACTCCATATAGCGAGCAAGATAAGAAGAAGGTATTTGAGAATGCTTTAGATGTAATTAATAATAATAAAAGAACTAAAGAATTAAAAGAATTACAAGAATCTTATAGAGAAGGAAAAGATGAATCATTGGATTTATTTACAACCTCTTTAACTCCAGAAGAAAAAGCAGAACTTGAAAATCCTAATACTACTAAAAAGAGAGTAAAAGAACTTGAGGATAAGATGACCTCAGAAGGAGTATCATCTGAGCAAAAAGAAAGAATCAAAGCTAAAATGTCTGTAAGGGGTAAAGATGTAACTCCTTATGATCTAGAACTTCTTGAGACTTCCAAAGATACAGAAAGAGCTTCAAAGGAAAATGAAGATATAGCTACTGAAGAGAAGACTTGGTTTCAGGGTGCTATGTGGAATATATCTGCATTAAAAGAATTGGGAAGAATAAAGATTGCGCAGAAGGAGATAATGGAGAAAAAAGATCTAACAGCTGCAGATAAAATTACTTTGGCTGATTTAATAATAGAAGAGAATAAACTTATATATGAGCAAGGCTTTGAATATAATGCATTAAAAGAGGGCCGTTTAAAGAAAGCTACAAAAAGAGCTGCTTTAATGCATGGTTTAGGAAGTGTTATTCAACATATAGAAAAGTATGGTGCAGAAGGATTAAGTAAAATGTTACCTACTATATTAGATAATAATACTAAGTTAGATGAACATACTCTTGAGGAGATAGGTGGCCTAGTTAGAGACGTAATAAATAAGAGAGGAAGTACTAGAAGTCATATTAAAAAACTTAAGAAAACATTAAATGAATATCAAGAATCTTTTGATTCTGAAACTCAAACTCATCTTATTCATAAGCCTTTAACTGCTGAGGAAAATGAAACTTTAATACAATTAAGAAAGTTTGAAGAAGATGGTACAATAGATGAAGAACAAGAAGCTACTTTACAAAATCTAGTTGAAAGAGCAAAAGTAGATAAAGCTATTAATCTATTAACTGAAGAAATAGCTACAGCAGAAGCTGAAGAAGCGGCATTAACTGAAGATGCCAATTTAGCTGAGAAATATATTAAACGTTTAGAAGAAGATCCAGATGCATTTATATTAAAAGATAGCGAGTTTGAAGAAATTAATGATGATGCTATATTAAAAGAAGCTGCTTTAGATGCATCTCAAGGATTAGAATATCTCGAAGACCAAGTAAAAAATGTTGATAATTTTGCAGACGTTGAAAATGCAGAAAGAATCTATGAGCAAATAAGAGAAAGAGTAGCTATTTTTAAAAGAAGAATAGTTGAGGCCTCTGAAGAAAGAAAAGATTACTTTACTGATATACTTGATGCGTTAACTCTTTCTTTAGGCAGAGCAGAGAATGTAGTAAAAATCGTTCAAGCTAATGCTGCAGATAGAACTCAAGAACAGTATGAAGTAGAGCAAAGAATGTTTGAGGATACTATGACATCATTAGGGTTAACGCTTGACTTTACTCTTGATGAAGGAGGAGTATTTGAAAATATAGGAAAGTTAGTAATAGAGGCTGTAGGACAACCTGCATTAAATATATTAAAAAATTCTTTAGAGCTTAATACAGATACAGTTGCAACAACTTTAGTTCTTCAAGGATTATTAAAGAATGCATTATCTGAGCAATCTAAAGTAAAGACTAAATTAAGGAAAAGTTTAAAGAAAATATCTGAAGCGCAGAGTAAAGCAGTTGTTGATAATATTAACGATAATATAGGAAAAGATAAAGTAAGTACTAGTTATTATACAGATAATCCTAAAGTAGGACTTAAGAATATTTTACATCAAATTTCCACAATAAATAATGGCTTAGATTTTAATAATAGGGACTCAGCATTATGGAAATACGTAGATCATTTAAGTCCTCATAAAGTATTAGAGGATATATTAGTAGAAGATAGAACAAAGCATGAGGTGTCTTCTCAAGTATTAGGTGAAATATTAGAGCATCATATAAATCATTTAAGAGCAGAGAAACAATTAAATATACTTGATTCTGATATTAATGTTACTGATCAATTAGAAAATGAAAGATATATAGTAAAGAATAATACAGCAGAATTTATACCTACTAAACAACAATTACAATCGATTAGAGAACTGTCTGTATTCTTAAGATCTGATATAAATAATAAAGAAGATTTAACTTTAGGAGGATCTACAGCATTCTTACAAGGATCTGCCGGTACTGGAAAGAGTAAAGTAGTATTACCATGGGCAATACAAACATCAGGAATACCTAATAGAAATATATTTGCATTTGGGCATAGTATAACATCATCTGCTACAATAAATAATGCTTTAAACCTCGTTAAAAAAGATACAGCGCCTAATAATCTTAATGATTTTATAGAACTAGATGAAGCTATAGCTGAAGAGTTAGAAGTTATAATTATTGATGAAGCGCCTGCATTAGATGATAATCAATATACAGCATTAGAAAAGAAAGTTAGACAAATAAATGCTCTTAAACATCAAAATAAGCAACCTGCTTTAAAAGTATTAATGCTAGGAGATGAAGCGCAATTATCAAAAGATGATGTACTAGGCAGTTATGGTACTTTTTCTGAAATGCATACATTAATTACTCCTGTAACTAGTATATATAGAAGTGATAACCCAGCTATAGCAAATTTTCAAGATATTTTCAGACGAAGAAAAGAAGATTTATCTGGCACTACTTTAACAGTAAAACTAAATAAAGCAAATCCGTGGATGCCTAATGCTTCAGGTGTATATGGTGTATCAGGGAACTTTAAAGATAAGATATTACTTAAGTTACAATCTCCTCTTCCAGAAGAAGGGCGTCGTGTTATTATAACTAATCCAGAAAGAAAAGATGAATATAAAGATTTTGTAAAAGCAAATAAGTTGCAGAATGTAGAAGTTATGTCCTTTATTGATGCTCAGGGAGAAACTATCGATGAGGTATACATGGATATAGCACAACAGGATATGAGTCCTGAAAACTTTAATATAGCTATATATGCAGCAACTTCAAGAGCTCAAAGTTTAATAGTAGCTGCTAATCTTAGTTTAAAAAATACAATTGATCCACAATTAGACGCTGTTCAAGAAGGATTAAGTAAAGAATTTGCTGCTAGACGTACAGAATTTACAAATGAAGTAGAACAGAATTCTAAACTATTAGAATCTTTCGAGGAGTTAGATGAACGAGACGCTATGCATTCAAGTGGAAAAGAAGAAGAAGTGGTAGAAGAAGAAGTAGGAGAAGATGAATTTATAGAGGATGTTCCCACGGAAGAAGATGCAGAGCTTCAAGAACGTACTGCAGAACCTGAAGATAAAGTATATCCTGAAATTACAGAAGGTGAAGAATTAAACAAAGATGAAATATCAGAAGAAGGATATGATTCAAAAGAAGACAAAGCATCTTATACAGAGAATAATACAAAATCATTTTATGAAGATATAGATGTTTCTGATAAACATGTATTATATTATCCTGAATATGATGCTTTAAGTGGTACTACTATAAAAAAACAATATGTATTGCCTATACAAAGTAATAGCCCTATAGTTTTTGTAAAAGGCAGAGCTGTAGCTAGAGACGGAAAGATTATATCTGGTATTGTAGTATTACAAGAAGCTAGAGAAGAGCTTAGAGAAGGAACTACAAATTTTGAATATAATAATAAAAGAGTTTATAGAAGAATAGCAGTAATAGGAGATCACGCTGAAATAGATAAAATGAATTTCCTAAAGAAGAAAGAGAAACAATCTTTAAAGAATGCATTAGATAAAGGAGTTTCTATTCCTTTAGGTGAATTAGGAATACCAGGAGATAAGAGTTTAGTGTCTGATACAAACAATGCAGTTGGAAGATCTAATTTATTAACTGGAATTACAATACCTACTGGAGGAGCTAGACGTTTAAGTTATATATATGGGTCTCGTGAAGGTGCTGCGTTTACAGCAAATCAGCCAGCTGCTTCTAATTTTTTGCGAAGTAATAAGAAACTTATTAATAATATTTTACAAATGTTTATTGATCAGTTTTATACTGAAAGCCAGCCAATAACTGAGGCACAGATCAAAGCTATTAGAAATTCAAGAGTTAAAATATTTAAGAAAAAAGATATAGCAGATTTAAATATACCTGAAGGGTTTACTATTAGATCTGGTAGACCTTATTTAGTAATTCAAGGCGTAGCTAATGAAACTAAAACACAATATATAGCATTAACTCCTAGACGTTTATCTAGAAATATAAGAGATGATGTTAAAAATTATTTTAAACCTATAGATACTTTTGCTAAAGCAGCTGCAAAGATAGAATCTTTATCAAAAACTCAACTTAAGTTAGGTACTAAAGGTTTTGTACAATTTATTAAAGGGGCTGATAGTTTAGCTAAAGATATTGCTTTAAATATAGGTAATATTAAAATAATGGATGAGTTAATAGCTCAGCGAGATATTATAAGAGAGCAAAAATGGACTGAAGTTTCTACTAATCCAGACGGTAGTATTGATAACGATACTCAAGGAGCAGGCCCTGCACAGCGCGCTATGAATAAATTAGCTCAAAGTAATTCTTTATTTAGAGTAGAAAAAAGAATTAAAAGAAACGGTAAAAAAATAAGAATAGTTTCATCTAAGAGTTTATTATCATTCCCTGTAAAAGGACAAGGTAAAGCTCCTATTACTACTCAATTATTAGAAACAATATTTAATACAAGTGATGATAAAGGTTATAATCATGTATTACATTTACCTTTAGATATTGATATGTTTAATGATTTAGATACGGCTGGAACATCATCTGTAATTAGAACAGCTAAAGACAATCATACAGCTGCTGCTAAAGTTGTAACAAGCCAATTAAAAGAGATTCAGGGCACTAAAATAATACTAGCTAGAGATAATAAACAAAATAAAGAAGATAAAAAGAGACAAGCTAAGCGAACAAAAGGAGTTAAACCTGTTAGAAAGAAACGTTTAAAAGGCGGGAGACTTGGCACAAAGCGTTTAACAGGTAAGGATTATGCTCCTGAAGGAGATGAAAAAGATTTAAAAGGTAAACTTATAAGTAAGAAAGATGCTAATAAGCTACTTAAGAAATTACTTCCCGATTTATTTAATAAAGAAGGAGATTTAATACCAGGTAATATAGTATACTTAGATGCTTTAAGAATGTTAGAGTTAGCTGAAGGTAAAAAAGTATTAGGTAAATTTATAGATCAAAGAATATTCTTATTAGAGCAAAGAGATGGTATTTATGATAATGTAGTACGACATGAGGTATTTCATAAAATTATGGCTTATTATTTAACGGATAGTGAGCGTAAGTTATTACTATCAACTGCAAGAGCTAAGTATAATTTACCAAAAAGTATGAGTAATGCTCAAGTAGAAGAACGTTTAGCTAGAGAATTCATGAAGTTTAAAGTAGATGAAACTTCAGTTTCAGGTTATATTAGAAAAATATTTAAAAAGATATTAAAATTCTTAGGATTTATAGATAAGAATGCAGACAATATTGAAAAATTATTTACAAATATAGATTCAGGATACTTTGCGGGAAGTAGTATGGTTGGAGATCCTATTAATACTAATATGGATTACTCTTCTTTAATAGATGAGTGGGGATCTGTTGAAATATATAGAGAGGCCAGATCTAGGTTTATCCAAGGTATGGATTCTTTATTATCCGAGTTTGATGATGGAGTTCAAGATATAGTTTCTTTTATAGACTATGAGCACGGCGAAGTTATTGGGGCTCCTATGTCTAGAGATGAATCTTTAAATTATCTAATTGAGAATAATTTCCCTATAGAAATTGAAGAGTTAGAAAACACAGGCCTAAAGAATTTAGACCATGATCAAACTATAGTATATAAAGCATATTTAGCATTATCTGATAAAAGAAAAGCTAAATCTATGTTTAAAGATGTTTATCAAAGAGATAAAACTGATGAAGGATATGAGTTGGAAGAAAGTCTACATTTAGATGAGGTAAATTTAAGTGATGTTATTAATGATGCTAATTTAAAAGATCATAGTAAAAATTTAACACAATCTGTTATAGAAGTATTAACAAGTATTTCATATACCGCATTTAATGGTAAAACACGTAGATTAAATATTAAACACGCTTATTTTAAAATGTTACAATTATTGACTGGTACTTATGACCCATCAATAACTAAAATGCGTGCTAATATTAAAGTTAGATCTAAAAACTTAGGGCATAGAGTAGGTACTGCAGGTAAAGCGGTAGAAGATGCTATAATAAATTTAATAGATACATCTTTCAATAGTTTAAATGAAGATAATCTACAGCAAATAGAAGTAGGTAAAGATAGAAATAAAAGAGCTTCTTTATATAAACAATTAAAAGAGATTTCTGGTAGAACTAAAAAGGCTACTGCTAAAAGAGATAGTATTAGGAAAAAGTTAGATAGTTTAGATGTTTATGATTTTGTTATACCACCTAATTTACACTTTGTTAATTCTGATAAATTTATATTCTCTTTAGATCCTACAGTTGATGCTTCTGATTTATTACATGATTTATCAGGACAAGAAGCTATAAATACAGTAGCTAGAAAAAAGAATGAGTCTTCTGAATCTTTTTATTATCGCATATATACTACATTAGATGAAAATGGTTTAAGTATTCCTACTGAAGCATTAATAGCATTAAATAGAAAAAATAAAACAATACGAGATTTTAAAAATTTAGTAGTTAACACAGCCAGTTTAAGGCAAGAAAATTTTATGTTAGGTGATTTTGATTATAAATGGAATGATGAAACTAAATCGTCTGAGAAAAGAATAAGATTTTATAAACATAAAGAATTTGGGACTAGTGCTGTTATCCGAAGTGATATAGTTGCCCTTATTCCAGAGCATTTATCAGCACTTAGAGCTAGTTCAAAATCTTTATTAATGAGTATAAAGGACGCATCTACTAATAAAGAGAAAGTAAATATATTACATAAGTTTATGTCTCTTATTGGATATCCGGAACATAAAGTTATTATAGATGAAGAATCTATGGATCAAGCTATAATGAGATTAGAAGGTTTTTTAAAGAGATTGCCTGATGTAGGTAAAATGGATAAACAAGCTCCTAAAGTAGAAAGTGATAAAACTGGTAAAATGGTTTATGATGTATTTACAATTCAAAAGCTAGTTGATGATGAAGGCTCTTTAATAGAAGCACTTGGTAATATGCTTAAATTAGAGCATGAAGCTACTAAGGCACATAGTATTAAAAGCGTAGAGAATAAAACTATCTATGCTTATCATAATAGTTCTTTTGGAGTTGACGTAATATATGATTTTGTAAAGAATAGAATTCCTAGTTACTTAAAAGAAGGTATATATAAACATAATATTTTTTCAAATGGTAAGAGTGATATTAGAGATATTCATGATTGGGATGGAGTTATAGATAGAAAGCGTAAATGGAAGCCTACAACATATTCTAATGAAGGAGAAAAACAATGGTTAGATAGAAACTTTAATTATTGGTTTTTACACGGATTAAAAGAATCTAAAGGTAATTTATATTATACACAACAATTAACTACTGTATCTGATAAGTCTTCTCCTAAAGCAGCTCAAGTTAAATTATTAAATGATCAGCAAATAAAAGAATCTATAAGAGATTTAGTAGATCAGTATCATGGTAAGACACTTAAAAAATCTTTAATATTTTCCAATATACTTGAAAGTACTTCTTTAACAAAAGGCCAAAAAGTAGATAGAATTATGAAAGTTCTAAATACTAGATCTAAAGAATTTCAAAAGAAATTGGAAACAGAAGAGGTTTTAAAAGGAATAGATACATCTAAAACTTTAACTCAATTAAAAGAAAATAAATATATAGCCTCTAAAGTAGATGGAGACTTAAGTAATTTAGTTGATATTTTTATAAAAAATTATGCTATTAATTCTTTCTTTTTAAATCAATTAGTATTAGGCGATACTGCTCACTTTAAAGATTCTTATGATGTAGTTAAAAGAATGTCTATTGCATTTGCACCAGGATATAAGGGATTTATTAATCCTTTATTAGGCATGAAAAAAACTTTTAGAGTAGCCGTAATGTCAGATCCTCAAGCAACAGCTTTTGATTTCTTATCTGCTAGAGAAAGACGTGCACTAGTAAAAGATTTAAAAGATTTGGGGCTTGATAGTCCTATAGATTTAGCGGATGGTCAAGGTTTTGTATTACCTAGTAGATTAAAAGATTTACGCAGAGGTTTTGGAGGAGGATTTAATCCTGGGACTGTTATGAAGCCTGTTTATTATGGAACAGACTCTAATGGTAAACCTACAGCTTTAAAGTATTCTACAACAGTATTAACAGATAGTTTAATAGGTGCACATCCAGGATTAGCTGCATTACGAGCACAAATGGAACTAAATGAAGTAGATGAATTAGTATTTAAATCAGGTGTTAAAGTAGGATCTCCAGAGACATTATCTGATCATGGATATCCAAAAATAAAACCAGGAGTTAATTTTAAAACTAAACCTGTAATACATCCTGAATCTATTTTAACTTTAAATAACGAAAGTCTTAGATTACAATTAGATCCTACTGCAGATCCAAATGCACTAGTCTCCAATCCTACTCAGTTGGCGTATATGATTAATACTAATGGATTAAATGCAGAGGCTGCTTTAGAATATTATACATCAATGGCAGAATTAATCAATATGGGAACTAAAGAATTCTTATATGATTTGGGTTTGATGAATAGTACTGGAGCTATAAAAAGTTTTTTAAATTTAAATAAATCACGGAGAAATGCTATTGAAAAGAAAATAAGAAATAAAATAATAGCAGCTGCAGATATTACAGAATCAGCACATAAAGAAGCTGAGGTACTATCTGCTAAAGATGATAAAGGTAAACCTGCTGTAACTATTAATTTTCCAGCAATAGTTAATAAAATATTTCAGCATTTAGCATCTTCTTTAACTAAAGCTACAGTTAAAATTAAATTTCCAGGTTCTAAATTAGTATTACAAAGTGCTTATGGCGCTACTATAACTGATCCAGTAACAGGAACACAAAGACCTTTAAAACATGTAACAGCAGATAGGCCTTATGCTGAAGTATTAATGCCTAGAGCACATTCAGAGAAATTTCAAATAGGAGATGAAATTTATGATGAATATATGATGGGTTTCCGTATTCCTTCTACAGAATTACATTCTTCTGTAGCTTTAAAAGTTGTAGGTTTTTATGATGCACATGATAGTAATATAATTATAGCGCCTAAAGAATTAGTTTCTATTCACGGGTCTGATTTTGATGTTGATTCTTTATTTGTAATAAGAAAAGCACATGCGAGTGATAAATCCAAATCAGGGAAGAGTTTATATACAAATCAAGACGTTGGATTACGCTCTAGAAAAGGAACAATACTTTTAGATACAAACGAAACAGTTCCTTCAACTTCTAATTTTATAATAACAGTAAATGATGATATTAATTGGTTCAGAAAAGAAATTAGAAATGCAAATCAACTTATAAAATTAGCAGCAGATGAAAAAACTAAACAAAGTCTTGTAGAACAAAAAAAGTT
>Ga0098044_1000261_pt1 | contig 27920 bp, 31 predicted proteins | sample 10_taG_FD_75053 | JGI IMG/M metagenome (GOLD analysis project Ga0098044, IMG submission 75053) | Marine viral communities from the Subarctic Pacific Ocean - 10_ETSP_OMZ_AT15264 metaG | ecosystem: Environmental > Aquatic > Marine > Oceanic | place: Pacific Ocean | collected 2015-01-16 | reverse complement strand
TAACCCGGTGTTGATTGGGGAACCTGGATGTGGAAAAACTGCTATTATAGAAGGATTGTCCATGATGATTCAGGAGGGACAGTGTCCAAGGAATTTATTAGATAAAAGAATAATATCTTTAGACTTAACGTCTTTGGTGGCTGGAACTAAGTATCGAGGGCAGTTCGAAGAAAGGATGAAAGCTATTCTGGACGAATTACGTGACAATAAAGATATAATTATTTTTATTGATGAACTACACACTGTTGTAGGTACAGGTAATTCTAGTGGTAATTTAGACGCGGCAAACATTTTTAAACCTGCTTTAGCAAGAGGGGAAGTTCAGTGTATCGGTGCTACTACCTTAGATGAGTATAGAGAAAAGATAGAAAAGGACGGGGCATTAGATAGACGATTTCAAAAAGTTTTTATTGACCCAACTAGTCCTGAACAGACACGAAAAATATTAGATGAAATTAAGAAAAAATATGAAGACCATCATAAAGTAGAGTATAGTGATGAAAGTCTTAACCTTTGTGTCTCCCTACCTCAAAGATATATTACAGATAGAGAATTTCCTGATAAAGCTATAGATATTTTAGATGAGGTAGGAGCGAAAGTTCAATTAGAAATAAAATATCCTAAAAATATAGAAAAACTAAAAAAACAAGTTCTAGAAATAAAAATAGAAAAAATGAGAGTAGTGGAATCACAAAACTATGAAAAAGCTGCTGAAATTCGTGACCAAGAACGTAAACTTATAACTAAATTAGACACATTAAAAGATAAATGGGAAAAAGATTTAGAAATAAAAAGAGTCTTGGTTAGTGATGATGATGTTTATAGTGTTGTGTCAGAAATAACTAAAATACCTCTGAATAGGTTAAATGCAAACCAAAAGAAACAATTGTTAGATTTAGATAAACAACTTAAGTGTGTTGTTATAGGACAGCAAGAAGCAATAGAAAAAGTTTCTAAGTCAATTAGAAGAAATAGTGTAGGAATTAAAGAGGAAAGCAAACCAATTGGTTCGTTTATCTTTTTAGGCCCTACTGGTGTTGGTAAGACTCACTTAGCTAAAAAATTAGCTCAAGAAGTGTTCGGTAGTGAAGAATCTATTATTCGTGTAGACATGTCTGAATTTCAAGAAAAACATTCTTTATCTAGATTGATAGGGTCACCTCCTGGTTATGTAGGTTATAATGAGGGTGGTCAATTAACTGAGAAGGTAAGAAATCACCCTTATTCTCTAGTGTTGTTTGATGAAATTGAGAAGTCTCACAGAGATATCTTTAATGTTCTTTTACAAATTTTAGATGATGGTTTTATAACGGACTCGTCTGGAAGAAAGATTAATTTCAAAAACACGTTAATTATTATGACTTCTAATATAGGTGTTAAACGAGTAGAAGATTTTGGGGAAGGTGTTGGATTTGATACTAAAGCAAAAAAACAAGCATCTGAAGAACATACTAGGACTATGATATCCAAAGCTTTAAAAGACACTTTTAACCCAGAGTTTTTAAATCGATTAGATGATATTATCTTCTTTGAGAAGCTTTCTGAGGATTCACTAAAGAAAATAATTAGAATAGAATTAGACCTATTATGTGAAAGACTTAAAGATAAAGAATACTTCTTCACTTTTGGAGCAACTGTGATTAACCATATCTTCGAGGTTGGGTACAGTGAAAAGTTTGGTGCACGACCACTTAAACGAGCTATTCAGTCAGAAATAGAAGATTTTATATCGGAAGAAATATTAAAAGGAAAAGTAGAAAGTGGTAAAAAATACACTTTAAATTATGACAAAAAGAAAGAGAAGATAAAACTAAGTTAGTTATATTATTAATACTTTTTAAAATGCCCTAAATTTAGGGCATTTTTTTTTGTAAATACAAAGTTTTTTTATATCTTTGTAGTATGAAATTAGAAAAAGCAAGAAATATAGCGATTAAGTTAATGAGGCGTCACGGTCTTTCTGACTATACCTTTAAATGGGATAGAGCGGTTCGTAGGTTTGGTTGTCATGATGGAAGAATGCAGACAATATCTTTGTCTAGGCCTATGACTCAACATGAATCTAACGAAAATAGAGTTACCAATACCATACTGCATGAAATTGCACACGCTTTAGATTATAAAAAACGAGGATATTCTAACCACGATTCACAATGGAAAAGAATGGCTACATCTATAGGTTGTAGTGGTGAAAGATGTGGTAGTAGTGATAGTGTGGATAAATCTAGAATAATGAAGTGGATTGCTACATGTCCTGGTTGTGAGACACAGGTTTACTACGCAAGACAAAAGAAAAGAGATACAGCCTGTAGTGGTTGTTGTAAAAAACACAACAATAACAAATACACAACTGAGTATAAGTTTAACTGGGAATTAAACCCAAAAGTTGTTAAACCTTACTAGGGTAAGTTATTATTGTAGTCTTTCTAAAAAAGGCCAAAGTTCATCCTCTTTTAAAATTTTAGTAATCGATGGGAATAACCATGGAGAAATGTTTGACATCTTCATTCCTTTGTTTAACCAGATAAAAACTTGTTGATTTTTTAAAGCGGATATTTGAGCTTCCCCGAAAGTTCCCGCTCCAGCTGTCCCGTCAAAACTGATTAAATTAGTGTCACACACTTGTAACATATATAAGTCTTGGTGTACTATTTGTTCTCTAATTTTTTCTTGGAATATTACCATGTCTTCTCCTGTTAATTCGTTAGCTTTCCATTTTGCAAACATTTCTTGGAATTGTGGGTCTTCAGCTCTTACTGTTTCAGCTCTTAAAGGATTTAATATTGTTGGGTATTCTAGACCTTTAAAGTCTAATTTTCCTGTGGTAACTAATTCCAATAATCTTTCATCTTTAACTATATGGTCAGGACCATAAAATTCTTCTATTTTAGTTCTCCAAGACGCACCGTCTTCAGCAAAATCAATTCCTCCTCCTAGATACATAGCTTTGGGTTTAAATATTCCGGACATATCTGTTGGGTCTAAAACCTTTAGCATTTGTATGGTGTCTTTTACTTCACTCATAGATGCATTAATTAAAAAGTTAGTTGCTTTATCAGTAATGTATCTTTTAAACCATTTGAATATTTTTCCTATCGTAGAGTGGGCCTTTAGTTCTGGTATTCCTTTATAATTTATTTGTTCATTTAATTTGTCTTCATTTTGTTTAGACACTAGTAAGGTTTCTAACCCTCTAATAACGGCTTTTCTTTGTTCTAATGGAAGACTGAATACTTCTTCTTGGAATGAGGTTACGTCTATCACTTCTTCTTTAATAACTTTTTTAATGAGATTTCTGTTTGTATTTTCTTTTACTACAACTACATCTTCATCTTTGACCAGACCTTTTAACCATTTATTTATTTTATCTTTTCCCCGTACCCATATTGATTTAATTTCGGGTTTATCATATTGTTTCCTCCAAAAAGCTAATTTCTCTTTATCTAACTTTAAATTTTTAAATTGTTTGCTCTTCATAATCTGTCTATCACTTTTACCAGCTTCTATTGCTTCTACCATCGCGTTCAAATCTAGAATTACTTGTGGTTCTTCAGAGTCTTCTTCGGGAATCTCTAAGTAAGTCATTAACATATCCCATTTATAGTCCTCCAAGTATTGCTTCATTCTGTCTTCGTTTTGTTTCCGGAATGCTTTCCAGGCACTGTCGGTGTCGTAATCCAACTTTACGAATTGATGCCTTTCTGATTTACCCTTAACTTGGTCTGGATTTTTACTTAAGAAAGCCTTATCTAATTTTTTGGTTGTTTTTTCCCATTTATCATCCCCCAAACTTAACCATTTCTTATCTGAGCCTTTGTGTCGGGTATGCCATACATCATCTATTAAAGTATATTCCCATTTCTTATCACCAGGTAAATAAAGAATTTCGCTTTTTTGTTCTCTTAATATATTTTTAATTAACTCTTTCATTAATAATCTTTATCAGTTTCTTGTCCTAACATTATTTCTTTAGCGGAGGAAGTTCCTATTCTACTAGCACCTGCTCCTACCATTTTTTGTAAATCATCTTTACTATAAATACCTCCAGATGCTTTGACTTGTAGTGGTCCTGCATTTTGTGACATAATAGAAACCGCTTTTTCTGTTGCTCCACCAGGCCCACCGCCTTTTGGGTTAAAAAATCCAGTAGAGGTTTTTACAAAAACATTTATAGCTTGTTGTTCCCCTACAGTCTCTATAACTATATCTCTAATTAAAGAAGTTAAATCAGCAATTTCTTCTTCGGTTAAAGCTGCAGATTCTATAATCCATTTTACTACTTTTCCTTCATCTACTCCTATAGCTGTTCCTTCACTCACTTCTTTCATTACTTTATCTCGGTTTCCCCGTAAAAAAGCTCTATAGTCCACAACAAAATCTAATTCGTCAACCCCATTTTCAATAGCTTCCAATGCCTCATCAATTTTTTCAGCATGACTGTTATTGCCATAAGGAAAACCTATTACAGTCCCCACTAAAAGATTTGCACCTTTATTGTCTATAAATTTACGTGCTGCCTCAACATATTCAGGTCTTATCATAACCAATTTCATATTATGTTCTATAGCGTCTTTAATCGTATCAAATATTATAACATCTGTTTCTTCTTCACCAATCCCAGCTTGTTCTGGGGTTTTAAGATAAGTAGACTCCATATACCCACCTACATCACCTTCATTGATGGTCATTAACCCTTTAATTTTTTTTATCTCTTCCTTCAAGATACTTCTCATAATCTATGTTTTATTATAAATATAATTTGTTTATATTAAATTATTTCATTATCTTTGTATTATGAAAGAAAAACTAAAAGAATTATTATCAATCCCAACGAAAACTTGGGAAGAAGACAGACTCATATCTTATTTGATAGAACATTTTGAGGCTCGTGGGTATCATTACGAATTAGATGATATGGGTAACTTATATGTGACTAAGGGTATTTCAGAATACTACCCTTTGGTTTTAGCTCATACTGATAGTGTTCATGACATTAAAGAAATGGTTGTAAAAGAGGAGTATTTACCTAACTCACAGGGTGATAAAAAACTAGCTCTTAAAGCTTACACCAAAGATGGTAATCTACCTACTGGAATAGGAGGTGACGATAAAGCGGGTGTGTTTATTTGTTTACAGCTTTTAGAAAGGTTTAATGTCATTAAAGGGTTTTTCCCAGTTGCGGAAGAAACCGGATGTCATGGTAGTAGAGGAGCAAAAGAAGAATTCTTTAATAATGTGGGTTATGCTATTCAGTTTGATTCCACCGAAAATGACACTATGTCACTTTCACTTATGGGTACACAACTATTTGAACAGGATTCCGAATTTTTTAATAAAACTAAGGACTTAATATTAGAACACGGATTTACTGAATGGAGACATCACCCATATACGGACACAATGGTACTAAAAGAAAGATTTAATTTTGCTTGTTTAAATTTTGCTGCTGGTTATTACAACTACCACAGTAATAACGAATATGTAATTGTTGAAGACGTGTTGAACTCTACGCTTTTAGGTGAAGGGGTAATAAAAAAATTAGGTAATAAATTTTATGAGTTTATTCACAAAAAAGAAAAAGGTTCTTCTTTTTTACTTTATTGACTCTACTGGTATATTAAATGGTACGACACCCAAATCTGGATTCATTCTTAATTTTTTAAATCTTTTCTTTTTCTCACTGTTAGGGATTCTAGTTTCTTTTTCTTCGGGACTCATGTCTGATAAATGTACATTACCTGGTAAACTATGAATAATATCATGACCATCATCTTTATATAAATCGCTAAACCCTAGATTTTCACTTCCTGTATTACATAACCAATCATCATCATCTTCACACCATTCTTTTTCACGGTCTATCACACCATTACCCCAAATAGATTGTTGTTCTTGTACTGGTCCTGTTTCACCTTCTGGTGATGTTATTGTTGGTTCGTAGGTTAGCTCACCCAATCTTTCCTCCAATGAACTATTAATATCATAGTTTGGATGCCAATAACCATCAAAGAATGTTGTGTCTACTTCTAAACAGTCTCCCTTTTTACCTTCACAGTAGTCATGAAACATATATTCTTCATCTATTAATGCTGCAAAAAGAGTCTTTTCATTTAAATATTCTGGACTTGTATCTATTAGTGAATCTTCTAGTGTTGTTCCCGCGTAGTCAGGATGAAATTCAAATCTTTCTATATTATCCCATGTAATACCATCATTTACCCAATTTCTTAAATCATCTTCAAAATGCCAAGAATATGACCCATCCTCATCACTTCTATATAATTCTCCGTCAGCCTGGAAATGGGCTGCTAATTTATCCAAAATATCTTGTCTCATTCCCTCTTTAATTGCCCATTCATGTTCATCATTATGTGTCCATACTATATAGCTTTGAATATCACCTATTTCTTCATCATATTTTTCTATTAGTTCATCAACTTCTTCACTGGAAGAACTTCTATTTAATATATCTTCAGCAACTGACTGAGATACCCCACCAAAAATTTCACTTATAGTTTTCCAATTATTTTCATCAATTTGGTCTGTCATATACTCGTCCCATTCATAATTGTACCAATCTTCGGAATCCCAAAAACCAGCATCCCCACATAAAAATTCTTTTATATAATCTAAATTATAATCATTACTCTGAGTATTAAATAAGTTTGTTAAGTCGTCACAATCAAAAACTTTACCAGCTATAACTGGTTGGTTGGTATTTTGTAGGTAACGTTTAAGTAAAAATACTGCTATGTCACTAGTAACCTGGATTCCTAATAATTTTAAATCACGAAATTCTATTCCGTGTTCGTCCCATTGTTTAAAAATATATGGTATGGTTTTTTCTGGTACTCCTTCTATAACTTCCTCTATAGACTCTTCATCCCACCCTACAGGAAACTCCCATGTTCCTGTCGGAAACAGGCTTAATTGTTCGTCTTGTTCTCTAAGTCTACCAAACATTCTTAAATCAAATGGGGAGTCTTGTTCAAATTTATATAATTCCCCAAATGTTACTTTCTGGTCCATTTCAAAAGGAGATACACTCTTAGATGTGTGTGCACCATAAGATATATCCATTATTTTGCCTGTTGGTGTGATGTATAGAATGAATATGTGTCGTGGTCTACCCCAACCTCCTGGTCTTTCGAATCTAGCTCTCACTAAATTTTTTCTTAGATTGTCTGCAATTGCTGGTCTACTTTTTCCATCGTTTCCACCTATAATCCCTCCTTCAGTTAATACCTCATCTGTTTTTACATATTTGTCATAAGGGTCTACTAGTAGTCTAATACCATCATCACTAATGTCTGAATATCCATGAGGCCACCCTTCCTCGTCCATTGACGTTTCAAGTCGTGGAAAATAAACTCTTATCATAGTAACTTCTTCACCATTTGGTGCTTCATCTTGGTATACCTCATCTACTTTACCTAACTCTAAATGTTCAGGTGTCGTATAATTATCTTCATATTCACCTGGTGGTAAGGCATCATAGTCTAAACTAATAAGACGAATATGGTCTCCTGGTTTTACTGATGGATTAAGTCTTATTTCTTCGTGTTCGTTTAATACCCCTTCCATTAGTTGGTTTGGTCGTGGGTAGAACTTTTTGTTCTCTAGCTCGTATTCCTCAATTTTATAATTTATAAAATCATTTGCTAAGTTAAAGGCTTTTTTATCCTCTACTGGAAAAATAGACTTTATTTTTTGGGTTAGCAAGTACGTAATTATTAATTTATCTGCTCCGTCTGTTGGGTCATAATTTAGTTCTTCACCTCCAGGCCCATAAAATTGCCAAAATATATCTTCTTCTATTATCCACCCATTTAAATAATTAAAAATTATATCTTCTATATTTTTATAGGAATCTTTTTTAAAACTATAACGTTTATCTATCTCTTCTTGTAATTTTTTATCAATGTTTGGGTTCCATGAACTGTCAAAGTGATTAGAATGTAGTAAAATAGCTAAAGTTGTGTCTACGTGAGTGCTTTTCTTAATCGCGTCAATTTGTTCTACAAGATTTCTATCTTGTGTCATTCTTAGAGCTCCTTCGCTTCTATTTCTTAAATTTTCTAAAATGTTTGCCATATCCTTTAATAAATATTTTGTCATTTGTCTTAATTTGTGTATATTTGTTTAATAAAACATTTAATTATGCCAAAATCAAGAAATAGAAAAAATCATAAGAAAAAACTCGCGTCATGGAAAGCGAAAAGTCAACAAAAAATAAATTCTGCAAATAAAGAAATTATGCAAATCCAGGAAAAACTAATGAAGGATATGAAGGAAAAAGCAGAACAGGAGAAAGATAAAAAAGAAGGTCCAAGTATCAATCCTATTGTTTCATAATATTTACGATATGGGGGTGACTGGAATTGATTGGCGTCATTCGATTAATATCAGCACGTCAAGCCTGAATTAAGCTTGTAAAACTGATTCGTTTTTTTAACTGGCAAAACAATTGCTAAGTTGGCAACTTTAGGACTTGTCCATGAGGGGTCAACTGTGGCTGTAGCGTAACTAGGTTACGAGATAGTCCCGTTTCTCTAAAGACTCTTAAGATTTGTAACTTTAGTCCTGAAACGTCATTAAGACAAATCAACCCTACCCTCTACTATTTGGGTAGTTAAATATTAGATAGTCAAGATTATTTCGAAGGTTGTTTATTCTATAGAAATACTCAAATTGGGAGAATAAACTAAACGTGTAGGATAGATATTTTTTGAAGATGAACAAGACGGGGGTTCGATACCCCCCACCTCCACCAAAAAAGAAACCCAGAGAAATCTGGGTTTTTTTATTTTAAAATTCTGTTTTACCCACTATGTTACTCCTTTTATTTTTTAAATATTTTAGAGCAGTTTGTTGGGCTGGTGTATATGTTTTTCCAACATCGGCATCGATATCTTTGGTGAGAATGCTTTGTAACCCTTTATCCGTTTCGACATCACTTCTAGTACTAGATTTATATGTTGTGCTAATTTGTGGGTCTTCTGCTCCATAATTCCATGAAGGGTCTACACTAGACCTATCGTACTCGGTTTTTTGGTGTGGGGTGTAGTAGAATGGGTCACCCATTGGTTCCCATACAAATTGTCTGCCGCCATCATCATATTTCCAAATATCCGCCACACAATCGTAATTTATTCTATAAAAAGTTTTTCTAATTCTTCTTTGTACTGTTGTACCACCTCTATAGGTTCCTAACCCTTTTAGTTGTACTATATCATAACAACCTGTTTCAGATATCTCTGAATACTGATTGCTGTATTTAATTCCTAATTCCCTGATTTGAGTCCAATCGTTTATCAAACAAGTATTCGTATCAGTATCTCCATTTTTTGCAATATAGGTTTTACTAAATGGGCTATTTTTACGTTCACAATATTCCGAAGCGGTTAAATCGGACGACACCTCACCAGCATCAGCTGCTCCGGGGCATACAACCTCTTGTATCTCTTCCATTTTCTCCTTTACTCCTGATTTCCAATCTATATCCGCTTTTATTAACTTGTCTATTAAAATAAGATACCTACATGGGTGTTTCGGGGGACCTTGTGATACTGTACCGTTTCCAGTATCAGCAGAAATATTTGCTTCTCCACCTCCAGCTGTTTTAACTGTTTCCCACCAATTTGGTAATGTGTCATTGTCTGGTGGTGGTGTTGTACCGGCTTCCCACGCGTTTCTATAAACCTGAATATCGTCTAAAGTTAGTGGCCCACCGTACTGGGACGCTGCGGCCGCACTAGTATTTACCATTCCACTTATAGTTGTAGTTTCAGCAGTAGTACCTTTATGTTCATACATAGGGATACCCCATCTAAACAATGGGGTGATACCTTCACAACAATCTCTAGATTGTTTCGTACTAGCTTGTTCTAGTAAAATTTCCTGTGTAGACTCACATAGTTTTATCCCATGTAAAGAAGATATGTGCTTTTTTTCTATTTCAGATATAATAATACGTTTCATTAATTAATATTTTACTTTAAAAGGGAGCCTAACCCCTCCACTGATTCACTCTTTGTTTCTGTATCTGCGTTCGTAGGATTTTTATCATTTAATAGGGAGTTTTTAAAATCTTTTAATGATTGGAGTCCTTTACTTATTTCTGTTTTTACAGAAGCAACTGTGGCTTTTGGGTTTTCTTCAGGTGTTTTGCCTACGTAGTCTATACTATACATATTTTCACCAACTATCTCATTAAATTCCGCGGGATTCATCTGGGCTACTTGAGCACCAAATGATTTAGCGTTTTCTGCAGAGTCGAATGGGTTTGGTAGTCCCGAGGCAATTAATGAGTTAACATCCTCTGTAGACATAGGGAAACCACCATATTTACATTCCCAAGGTACTCTATCTTCTTGGTTCGCAGTATATAAATAACCCTTTTCCTTTGCAATAGTTGCATTATCAAATACTATGTTGTAGTTACACTCGTCACAACCACCAATAATCAGCTGCCCATTTGTTGCATCATACCAAACTGCTGGTATTAATTGTTTTGGGTAACCTCCAAATCGTAATCCTTGTGCTATCTCCTCTATTTTACCCGGTTCTTCATCTGTTTCATTTGTATTGAACTTGGTAAGCAGCTGTAAACCCTCTATATGGTCATCAACCCACGCCCTATCAAAATCCAAGTCAAACCCGGACACATCTTCTGTTTTATCTATAAGCCATCCTATCATACCTGATACATCTAACAGCTCTAAATCGTTACATAGTGAGGTGTTGGTGTCATTATCACTTAGATGATATCTGTAGTACCAAGCAACATAGGCAGCTTGTAAAACATTTTTTATTCGTCCAAATTCTTTCTTTATTTTAGCCGGGTCCTGGTCAGTACGTCCCATCCAATTTTCAGCGTGGATAAGGTCATATATATTCTGTGCGATTTCTTTAGTGGTCTGTGGAGTATCAAGGTATCTTTGCCATTCTGTGAGTTCATTTTGGAACATTAGATTTGTCTCATCAGTGGTACATAATGGGCTCTGCCCAGAGTTAACTATTCCATTAAAAAAATTGTAAACTGTCTCTCCTATAAGGAAATAACCGATAATCTTTGCTGTATTTTTTAACCAACCTCCCCCCCATGGAGCCAGCAACTTAAAAACTTTACCCCAATTAGAAGTTGATTCCTTTACCGTTTGAGCAACTATTGTGGTTATTTGGGGTTTTAATTTAACCTTTCTAAAAGTAACTGGTATTTCCTTGATTGACCAAGACCAAATTTTCCACCCACTCTTTGGTAATAGTATCTTTACTATTTTACGACTACCGCCCTTAGATAATATAGTCGTTACGAAGTTAGATGGTACGAATTCATCTCCCTGTTTTGTAACAAATCCGTAGAAATCATCAATTATTTTAGTTGGGACTCCACCTTTTTTCATAGACTGTCTCATGGTAGTTTGTAACATTGTATCAGCAGCTATTTTAGTAGTCAAATCCTCTAACATTTCCCCACCAGCTTCATTTACTATTCGGAAAGTGGCAAGTGGTGCAGCTTCAGTCATTGCTTCTTTCATTCCGTGAGAGACTAATGTTAAATCATCCATAAATATTTTTTGCCCACCATCATCAGCATATTTAGATAGAGCTCCTAAATCGACATACTTTTGTACTCCATTAACCTGTCCTTTCATTAAACTTTTAAAATGTACAGGGTCCATCGCTCCTACTACTTTAAATAATTTACTCGTACCAATTTGAACTCCTTCCCCAACCATTTTGGTTATCCATTTTTTTAGAGGTGCAAGAACTATCTTTTTAGTTAGTCCTCCACCTTCTAAAATTAGGTCTTTAGATGGGGGTAACCCTGATAGGGTTCTCATTCGTTTTATTTCTGATATTAATTTCGTCATCTTTTTTACTTTTTATATGTCAGTCATAGCCCTTATTTTATCTCCAGGCTTGAGTTGAGTACTTCCATCACCATCATCTACTTTTAATTGGGGGACTTGGGGGGTCTGTACCGGTTCAGGTTCATCGTAAACTTGATTTAGTATGTCTACGTTTATTTTTTGTTGTGCATCAAACTCTGCTCTGGTTACATATCTTTCATAGGGAACTCTAACCCATTTATTATAATACTTTTCACTCATATGAATGGAGTCGGCTGAAGGTTTTCTCATATCTTCAAAACATCCTTGTAAGTTACTACCCCACTTTCCATCTGTTTTTAATGTTGGGTTGCATCCCTTAAAATTAGTTGACACTGTACTCTCTCCATTTGCGTCTGTCCAATTTCCAACATCGTTTAACCATCTTTGTACTGCAGTTACTTTTTTAACAGGTTGTCCATCGTCACCTTTTCCTTGGCGTAGAGGAAAGTCATTATTGTCCCATTGTGGTCCACCACTTACATAACCTAAACCTGTTGGTGGAACTACGTCTGTATGGGTACACCCCTCTACTGTACATCCCCACCAGGTACCAAATGAATTCCCTGCTTCATCTAGTCTACCCATCCAATCCTTGAAGCATTGTGAATCTACAGTTACGTATGTAGCTAATTCATTTTCTAAGAACGTCATTACCTCATCTTGCTCTCCAGCATTCCACTTAGCTATAGCTCCTGTCATTTGTTCATTTGCTCTTGCTAAATCGTCCTCCTCCATATCTTCACAATTCTCTACTAAAATCATCTGCAATAATATCTCGTAGGCTTCTGGAGCGTCTTCCATAACCTGTTTTTCGATATAACTCATAGATTTCTCATATCTCTCCGCTACCCTTTTTTGTTCTGCTTCTATCTCATCACTATTTACCCAGTCATGCATTATTTGGGTCATGATTTTTCTAAATTCTGGGTTAGTCCAATATTCTACACCTAAGAACAGTGGAGCTGCTATTGCGACACCTGCAGTCATCCATGCAATTTCGTTAAATATGTTAAACAGTGCAATTGCACTATAAGGACTATTACCGCCATACACTAATAGGGTTTGTATTTTTTGTGCATGCAGAAATGTCAACCCAGCGTCTTTAGCAAATGCTTTTAGTTGTGCGTCACTCATTTTTACTATGTCATCTGTTAAACCTACAAGTTTAGGGTCATTAAGTGCTTCTAAAATTTCTCTTTGTAATTTTTTATTTTTACCTATACCTACTATAAGATTTTTTTCCGCTTGTGTTAGTTTTGTAAAATCTTTAGCATCAAATCCTACTTTTGCCACCTTTTTAGTTAATGCTTCTACTCCTTCACCACCTAATTCTTTCAGGGCTTTTTTTACAAGTCTACCACCTGACTTTAACATTCTAGTTAATGGGAATAATTCAAGTACTATCATTGCGACTCCCATACCTGTGTCACCTTCATATACATACCACATTCCCGACAAAAGACCTAGCCCAACCCCAAGCAAGCTGGTAGCTGGAATAACTGTTAAAACAAGAGACACAACATCTAAAACAGTATGCCAGTCCTCTTTAGTCCAAGAAAACGGATTATACCACGCTTCAACTAATAAGCTTAATTCTTCTTCTGTTAAGTGTTTAAGTTCTGGGTCCTCTCTTAAACGTCTTAACTTGTCTTTTCTTATTATTATTTGGTTTGCACTCTCATTAACGAAGTTAATTAGTTCTTGTTCTGTTAGTATTACTGTTTGTTTTGTTACCATAATGGATTTGCTTTTCCTCGTGAGGGTTGGTATGTGTCTTCCCATTTATTTACACCTAAAGGATTGCCTGGGCCTCTAGTTAATCCCGATTCCCATTTTCCCATAGATGCTGTACCGGCTCCTACACCAGCACTAGATACTCCTGATTCTGCCGCGTCGTCTTGTTCACCTAATTCTATTTCGGACGCCTTCCCACAGTTATTTATAATCAATTCAATCAAATCTATAAGTTCTTCCTGTGTGAGCTGTATATTCATACTTAATAAATATACGGTTTGCTACTTGAATGCTGTCTTACAGCTTAATAACTTTAGAAACTAATCTTATCTACATATTTATTAACTCACCATTGTCTTCATTTACTAAATCTAAATAAGAGGTGAGAGCTTCTAACACCATAGAGTCTTCTCTATTAATATCTATATCAATTTCATAATATCCTTCCTCATCATCCCATGTAGTGCCATAAGGGAATACATAATGATTTTCGAAATTATTACGTTCTATTACAATATTTCTATAGGTGTTGTCGGGGTCTTCTGTTAAAGAATAATCAAAATCTAATAATTGGTGGTGTGAATCGTACTCAAAATTGTGTATATAGTCTACTTCCATAATTCTATTTTGTGTCATAAATATACACATAGATAGTAAAAGTAAAGTAAAGATTGTTAGTTTAACCTACGAGATTTAATCCAAAAGATATTTCTCCCAAATCTAGTTTGTAGTTGGTTTAATAGTCTACGTGAATTTCTAAATTTTCTCATGTCTTCCTCGTTGGTAGTAAGCTCACCCACAATCGTTTCTAATAATTCTAAAATATCAGCGTTTAATTCTTCAACATACTGAGTTCTTTCCTGTAATTGTTCTATTTGGTCTGCCATCAACCCTACTATTTGGTCTGGACTTAGTATTTCTTGTTCTTCTTCGTCTTCTAATTCATCCTCGTCTTCAAATTCATCCTCGTCTTCAAATTCTTCATCATCCATGCCGTCCTCTAGGTCTAATAGTTCTAACTCTTCTGGTTGTTCATAAAGTTTCTTTTTAATAGTTTTTTCTATTAATTCAATAAGTTCGTTTTCAGTAAGTTTAAGTTTTGTACTCATAATTTAAAATTTTTTCTTATTTATAAATATTACCCAACTTTCCTTTTGCCATTTAATATATTTTTATTATATTTGTATTACAAAAAAAAACAAATGACATTAAAACAATTAAAAGAAAAATGTAGGGAAAAGGGGTTAAAAGTTTCAGGAAACAAACAGGAACTTACGGATAGATTATTATCCCCTAAATCTCCTGACTTCACGAATCAGAAAGCCTCTACGGTTAGAGTTGGGTTGGGTTGGGGTGATTCTAATGCTAAAAAAATGTCTCATTTGGTTGAGAAAGGGTTTGCTAAATTCACTTGTTACGCAACTGATAATTTTATTTATGAAGTAAACAAGGATAAATGGGCTCAAATATTGTCTCAACAATCATGACAATCATTTATATAGTTAAAGAGGTTAAGGTTAAAGGGTATTATCGAAAAAATGGTTCTTGGGTTAGTCCACATATTCGTACTTTAAAAATTAAACCTAAACTCACTAAAGTAACTATAAATAAAAAAGTTTATAAAAATGAAAATCAGTTAGTTCTTCCTTTCCCCTAAGCTTAAGATAACTAGTAGGTATAAATTCTATTATAGAAATCGTCTACCTCATCTGCACTTTTTAAAGCGTGGTCAAAACTATCAAATGGTGTTAAATCACCATATCTATTTAGTTCGTTCACTAATTCTACTAATCTTTTTAAGTATCTCCTAATTCTTCTTAAACGCCCAATATTTTTTGTTTTTACAACATTATTACTTAGTTTGTCAGCTTTTATGATTGCTGAAATGTTATTTTTTAACTTTGTGGCTATCTGGATAAAATTACTTGCAGAAATTAATTCGTCAAAATATTTTTTCTTATAGTGTCCGTTGTCCGCAACGGTTCTAACTTTAGCGACTATCGCATGTGTTTTAATTAACTCCTCTATAATATCAAATACTACTTGGATGTCGTCGTCTCGTCTTTTATAGTCATTCTGAAATTTTTTAATAGAAAATTTACCATCCCCTAATTTCTCTAATTCTGTATCAACAAACTCCCTAACTCTACCTTTTCCTATATTTCCAACTTTCCTTTTAGATAATTTTTTATCTTTGTCTTCTTCTTCTTTTCCTTTTACATTATCCACTGTTGTCCCTGTTGTGGTCCCTGTTGTGGTCCCTGTTGTGGTTCCTGTGACAGTTTTTGTGTCAGCAGTAACTGTTTTAGTGTCAGCAGTAACTGTTTTAGTGTCAGCAGTAACTGTTTTAGTGTTAACACTTACGTAATCAGGATTAATTAGAGTAATCTCCAAATTAGGTTTTTTATCTACTTTGTTAGAATTTATTCTCACTTCAATCGCGTCCATTCCTTTTTGACGGGTTTGTTGTTTCCAAGGTGCATTGCCTGCTTTATACCAATACGTCCCATCGGGTAATTTAGCATACTGATAAGTTCCTCCTATATCTTTAAAGACCTCTACAGTATTATCTATAGTTTGTTCTTTTAAAAATAATCCATATAATGAGTTAATGTGAGTTCTTTCGGATTCGGTTATAATAAGTTTAGGCATGAATTCTTTTTATAATAAATATCATAAAAAAAATAAAGGGGCGTTAACCCCTTTATTTGGATACTCACTCCTCTTTTTTTTTAATATATTCGTTAACCGATTTATTAGTACGTACTCATTTATAAATATTTTTCATACCAATAAAAGACTAATTAACTTCGTAGTATAATGAAATTTCAAAGGTTAAACTAACACCACCTCAACCTGACAGAATTGACTCCAGTATTCACTAGCTTCTTCGTGGTAGTACTCCCAAAGTAACTCTATAACCTCATATTGTTCATTAGTGTAATTATCATACGGACTTAATTTGTTTTGTGCACTTTCTGGGAATAGTTCTTTTAATAGGTCACTGTCATCAAGTGAGGCTGTCTCATTTACATCAATTAATACCCTAATATCCCAACAAGCATATCCCTGTTCACCGAAATTTTCTGACTCATCAAACATATAATCATAACCAATAGGTTCTACTTTAAAGTGTAATTTATCCCACCCAGCTTCACTAGTGGTATCCCACCCTGCTTTTGCAAATTTAGTATTTTCTATACCACCTATCCATTCTAAAGCTAATACAGGATACAAAATATCACCTACATTTCTAAAGTCACTACCATACTCATCCACATCCTCATCCACACCAAAAAGTTTTAATGACTCATAATCGGGTGAACCTAGAGAGTCCCAGTGTTTAAATAATTTTTGTTTTAGTTTAGGGCTAATGTATCTTGTAAAATAAGGATTTGTGTCAGTGGTTGGAAACCCTTCGGCGTCATATTGTACGTCTTCCACAAGTTCTGTTTCTAATTGTGGTTCATAAACATATTCATATAAAGCGTCTCCTAATTCTTTTCCAAATGCTGTGTCACTAGGATAGTGTACCTTTGCCATATTTCTACTATATGCCATATCATCCCCTAATCTTATGAACTCTTTTTCATATTCTGGATATAGGTCTGATAAAAGCCTTGCTATAAATCTTCCTTGGGTGGCATGACCTGAAGGGTATGAGGGTGTTGAAGCTGACTTTAAAGATTCAGGGTCAAAATCTATTCCTTTAGCATCTGCAACTTGTCCAGGTCTAGGACGATTATAATAATATTTTAGTTGTAGAATAATTGACCTTATACCTCCCATTACTTTTTTTATTGATTCTAGTGGGTATTCTAAATCTTTAGATTGTAGAAACTCTTTGAATGGTTTGTCTATATCATCTGCTGATTCTATAAATTTTTTATCTACTGATATATTATCTAAATGTTCTATTTCTTCTTCGGTCGTTTGTGATTCGTTTTCTGGTGGTGGGGTATTTTTAAAATTTTCTATTGGAAATCCATTTAATTCCCCCCAATCTTTTTCCATTCTTTTTATATGTTTATCTTTAGGGGTTTCTCTATAAACTAAATCATTAAGCCCTTCGTCTAAATGAAAGTTTTTTTCTTCTCCTTTCACTAGGCTGATAATTCGTTGGTATTCTGGTGAATTTCTAACTATTTTATAATTTCCAGCTAAAGGCATAATTTCTTGTATTGTGTTGGGGAATAGGTTGACTAGTTGGGTTAGTAACCTCACATCTTCTTCAGTAGCATGATTTGCAAAATGATTTACATCAGTGAAATCCATGCCACCCACAAAATGAATTAGAGTATATAAAGCATTGTCTAATTCTTGTGGTAGATTGGTAGTAATAATATTACCATTATACTTACCTTCTAAAAGTAATTTATGAGTTAATGTTTCCATATTTTATAAATATTATAAAACATTTATTAAATTAAACCGTATAATATAATACAATTAACTTGGTTGTTTAACTTAAATTCCTTATCTTTGTAGTATGAAAAACTTAATCACAATATTATTATTAGTCTTTGCTCTTTCGAGTTATAGTCAAACATCGGTAGATATGTTAGCTTTTGATAAGGTAAATGAATATCGTATATCCAATGGGGTATCTCCTATTGTGTTTGATACTATTATCTGGAAAGGGGTAAATTACCACAGTAACTACCTAATAGATAATGGTTATCCAGATAACTACCCATTAGATAATCCTCATGATGAACTGATTTTAGCTCGTCCTTCTGACAGATTATTTCAATATAATTTCGTTATGAATGGAGTTATTAGAGAGTGTATTACGGTATTTACCTGTGTTCCGGATATGGAATTAACAACGGATTGGGTTATTAAGAACTTTGATAAGTCCACTCCTCACAAAGAAGCTGTTTTAGACCCTAGGGTAATTAGGGGTGCAATTTCCTTAACTTTTTCTGGTGATTTATGTTATGCTACATTAATTGTAGCAGAATAATATCTATTTAGCAGCTGTTTTAGTAGTAATAGGGATACCACATTTATTTAATGTTAATAGTTTTGTGTTGGCTAAATCCCCTCTTTTCATTTTAATAGTAGGTTGTCCATCATAAACTTCCCCATTATAATTTTCTATAGTAACCCATGGAACATCACTATGACTACCCGAAAACCCTAAATTTAAATTTACATCTCCGTAAAATGCACAAGTATTATTAAAATTCGGAGGGGCAAACCCGGAAGGAGCGGGTGATACACCAAAACAAGGAGGTACTGATTCACCGGCGGACCCTACTTTTTTCATTACGACTAAAGCTTGCATTGAAAGTATTATCTCGTCCTCTGTTTCTGCCATTATTTGTGTAGCTTGTTCTGGGGTAACAGTAAATGTTACAGCTCTACTACCACCAAATTTACCATCATCTATACCGTCCCTATCTCTTGCGGCATATGTTGAAGCTAACATTTGTCTTGGTTTTAGGTCAAACTGATTTCTCCAATCAGGTATTTCTCCAATCATTTTTTCTCCCTCTTCATTAGTAAACTCCATAGGTTCTTGTGGACCATAACGTATTGCCTTTCTTAACATTTTTCCTATGTCACTTTTCTTTAATACATATCCATTCTTGAGTTCAGTTCCAACATCATTTGCTGTTACGTATGCCGCAGGAAGGTCATAATATGGTATGGAATTAGCTGCTTCAGGGGTAAATACATCTAAAGCCCCATTATTTAGGTTTGCTATTCCTAAACTAACACCATTCATTTTAACATCAAAAATTGCTTCATCACAAAAATGATTATGTTGTCCTTTATTGGTATAGTATCCGATAGTACATTTTAGGTGTACTAAGCAGTCTTCTTCAACTTCATAGATTTTTTCAATAAAAGAGAATACTAAAGTGATTATTAAAGCTTGTCCTTTTTTAGATGCTTTAGAGTCTTCATTGTTATCATCTGTAGCTCCTCCAGTATCAATAATAAAACCTTCTGGATTTGTAGATAATTTACTAACATCTATTTTTTCCTCTTTAAACAATGGTATTATTGCCCCGATAAATCTCTTAGCTCTCCTAGTAGCTAAATCTTTGTTAGCTTTTATATTTTCACTTTTTTCAGTAAAAAAAGTTCCTGGGTATGAGCCTGCTTTTTTTAATTCTAACCATTTTTTCCAATCACCTTTATAACCATCTTTCGCCGCTAATTCTTCCCATCTTTCATCAGTAACTTCTACTAATGTCTTATTATCATCAGCAACGAAAGCATTTCCTATTTCTGGTATCATAGGTTTGTTCCAGTAATTACTTGCTCCCGCTTTAACATCAATAGAGTCTAACTGTAATTTACCGGCTTTTAGTAGGGCTGCGTGTTGGGTGTTACTATTAATTTCTTTGATAATACCTGCGACTACAGTGTTTATGAATGGTGAAGGGTCGTCCACACCTGTTGGGTAATTATATTCATACCTTAAGGGTATTTCTATATCTATATCGGAGACTAGTTTTCTTATATAAACCATTTGTTGTTCTCTAATAAGACCCATTATTTCACGAACTCTTTCTATTTCTGTTAGTATATTCTTCTTCATATAATATAAATACCCGAAACATTTATTAAATTAAATCGTATAATATATTACAATTAACTTGGTTGTTTAACTTAAATTCCTTATCTTTGTACTATGAAAAAATTAATCACAATATTATTAACTCTTTTAACTTTCGTATCATACGGACAACAACGTATGGTAAAAGCAGAAAAAATCATTTTTAGAATGGTAAACGAGTATAGAGTATCTCAAGGATTAGAAGCGGTTGTATGGTCTGAAGATGTGTATGACGCAGCATATCATCACTCTTATTATATGTCATATGAGGGGGTAAACTTTTCTCACAGTGAAACTGTGGACATCAAAGGACATGAAGAAATAAACGACCCACAAAATAGAATTAAAAAATATTGTGGGAAATTATCTTGGGGGACTGAATGTATGGCTGGTTTAAGTTTCTACCCTTGGGGTGGTGTACCTATTGATTTAGAAGAATTATGTCGTGAGGTGGTAAATGATTGGATTAATTCTCCTGGGCACAGAAAAGCTATGTTATTCGATAAGGAAGGTCATGGTAATCTAAAAATTGGAGCTGTTAGTGTAATTGGTGTACGTTATTCTAGTAGTTCGGTACCTGTATTAGTGTTGGTTCACCCTAAGTAGTTTCTGTGTGATTAAAAGGCGTATTTGTAAGGGTTCTGTTCTAATCCACTACAAGCTTCCTCACCACAAGCAACCTGAAGACCCCATAGTGTAGTACCAATAGGTGCGTGAATTTGTAACCATGCCTCATTTTCACCGACAATTTTATCAAATGTAATGGTGGCTGAATCTCCAATAACTGGTGGAACCTCTTGTCCTTTCTTTTCATAACATGGCCCTAATATTTCATTTAATACTTCTTGCCACCCCCACGTTCCTGAACCACCACTCTTAACATTCATTTCTCTCTGTTTCTTTTTAAGTTCAATATCACTTTTCTCAGTACTATATTTCTTTATATTGTTTTTTAACTCTTTTTCTATTCTAGCTGTTTCTTTCTCCACATTAGATTCTACATTTGCGATTCTAGTAATATAGCTTTTCCTATCACTATCCGCGGTCTTAGTAAGGAAATCTATTTTCTGAGCCTTTAACTTTTTAGCTCGAATTTGGTATTTCCACATCATCTTATAGAATTCCGCTAAATCATCTCTCTGCTTCCTCCCTACATTACTTGCTCTATTATCATATAATTTTTTATAACCAGGTGTCTTTCTAACTTGTTTTAAAGACATATCTAGTCCACCAAATTCATCTGATATTGGGAAACTTTCAAAAAACTTTTCAAACCACGGTAGGTCTAATTCTCCTTCTTTGGATAAATTATAAAATTCGTTGGGTCGACCCCAATCCCATTCTTTTTCCTCCCTCCTCATTGCAAATTTTTTCCCTTTCTTCTTCACCAACTCTATCTCTTCCCAATATTCATTAGGTACTAATTTGTTAGGAAAACCTCTATAGTGTTCGATAAAACTACTCCACTTAGCGTCTGGAGCTACCACACCAAGATGGGAATATTTAGCTATTCTTCTCTCCATATCTTTTATCCGTTCTTCCATTTGTGTTGCTTCTTCTTGAAGAAGTCGTTTAAGTTTTTCTACTTGTGCTGGTCCAGTTGCTGCTAACACTTCTTCTTCTTTAGTTATTGTGTTCGCTAATTCATTTATATTTTTTTCCAATTCAGGTATTTTTTTTATATATTCTTCTAACTTGTCTGGGGATAGTTGTTTAAATGATTGGGAGATGAACCCTTCTTTTCCAGTCTTAACATTTTTACTTCTATATAGTTTACCATTATAATTTAAATCAAACATATCTGGAACTGTTAAGGCGTCAAATGATAAACAAATTTTTCCTTCACCTTCACCTAGTTCTAGTTTCTTACCTTTCCCCGGATACACTTTAAAACACCTATTTGGGTTTCCAACCTTACCTTGTTCTGCATCCATTTTTTCCTCACAGAATTTTGGTAGTGCTTCTAATACCATTTTTTTACCACCACCTTTAACTATAATCTTCATAGACTGGTGCTGTTTGTATTTGTCTAAATGTACATCCTCACCCGCCACATAGTCTGGACCTTTTACTGTTATTGTAGGTTCTGGGAAGGTTACATTGGTTACCCCTTTAGCTTTTAAAAGTTTAGATAAAGCATCTTGTACTGATTTTGCTCGTCTTGTTGCTAACCATTGATTATTTGTTTTAGGATTGTAACTTATACCATAAGTTTTAGCTAACGACTTACTAATGGGAACTTTGGATGCACTACCAGCCAATTCAATATTAAACATAACATTAGAAATTTCTGGTAGATTAAAGAATTCTGCCATTTGGTTTGCTGCATTCTTTAAGTCAGTTTGGGTCTCCGTACTAAGAATGTATTTTCCTGATTCAAATTTTTGGCCTACCTCATATGGTGCCTTGGGTAATTTGCTCTTAATTAAATCTGTGATTTTCATACGTTCTCCATCCACAACAATAACGTCATCTATTTTTTGTTCGCGTAATAAGTTTAGCCCCATCATAGTACGCATTCTATTAACTTCTGTAAGGATATTTCTTTTCATATAATATAAATATAAACCTACTATTAAAAAATAGCTAGTATTTTATTTATTATCCACCCCTTCTTTATTGTCTAAGACATCCTCTAGGTCCGTTTCTTGTTGGACTGTTGGGGTTCCAGGTGGTATGATTGGAGTTTGTGGTGAGTTAGTAGTTAATTGATTTAACTTTTGTTGCATAGTAGTTACTGTTTTATGTAAGTTTTGTAAAGTTAGAGATAAATTTTTAGTAGCGTTAAGTAGTATTTGAAACTCTTCTTCTTTTGTAGGAGCTTCTAAAGGATTATCTAAAAAGTATTTTAACCTTTCCACTAGTGTTTTAGGGTCTAAAAAGTCTCTAGATGGTGCCCAGATTTGGTCCCAAAAAGTAACGGTTGGTGTCATACCAATACCACTTAACCTAGTTAGTCTATTCCATTCATCTCTATTTTCATCTAGTGAAATGTCTAACTCTTTAAATTCTATTTTATTTTCTGTAAGAATTTCTTTAACATTTTTACAATACATGCAGTTTGGTTGTGAGAATATTTTAATTTCCATAATATAAATTTTTAATAAAAATATAGGGTTCTCTTCTATAATTGTCAACTGAGTTTTTTCTCAATTTAACTCATATAATATTTTAATTTATCTATATAATCATTCTTGTTTGCAATTCCAGGAATTCTTTCCATGATTTCGCCGTTTTTGAAAATTATTACGGTTGGGATTGACCTAATAGCGAATTTCATAGCTAACTCTCTATTTTCTTCAATATTAACTTTAGCTACATTATTAGGCATTAAGTTTTTTACATCGTCTATAATGGGTGTTAATATTTTACAAGGTCCACACCATTCAGCCCAGAAATCGACTAACATTACTTTGTTTTGTTCTATAGTTTCATTAAAATTTTGGTCTGTTAAATTCATATTGATTGTTTTATAGTAAATATACCCTTTTTTTATAAGAAAAAAAGCTTATATTTAAATAAATGAAAGTATTAGTATTAGGATATGGAATGTTGGGTCAAGAACTGGTTAAACAAACTGGTTGGGATTACACATGCATAGAGAAACAAGGTTTTGATATTACTAAACCTGATGAGTGGGGTGGATTCCTTCTAGAAATAGAGTTTGGGTCTATCCAACACTGCCCGTACGATGTTATTATTAATTGTATAGCAAATACTGACACTTATTCTACTGAAAAAGCGTCTCATTGGGACATTAACTACAGGGGTACCGCTGATTTAGTTGATTTTTGTAATGACTGGGGTGTAAAATTGATTCAAATCTCTACGGACTATGTTTATGCTGGTGGAATGCCTAATAAAACAGAAGATGAGGTGCCTGTTCATCAAGATACGTGGTATGGGTACACAAAACTATTAAGTGACGCTCATGTACAGCTTAAATCTACTAATTATCTAGTTTTAAGGTTAGGACACAAGCCTAATCCCTTTCCACATAACAAAGCTTATAGTGATGTTTACGGAAATTTTGATTATACGGATAAAATCGCGGAAATAATCATTAAAATGGTCAATAAAGACATTAAAGGTTTATATAATATCGGTACGGAAGCTAAGAACATGTATGATTTAGCGGTCCAAACTAACCCTGAAGTAACCCCTACCACTAGTATGGTAAATCGTATCCCAAAATGTGTATTAATGAACTTAGAAAAATATAAAAAACTTTCTTTGTAGTCTAAAAAAATTTTCTTATATTTGTTTTATGGAAATTATAGAAAAAATATTATACTCGTTCGCTGCGTTCATAACTATTCTGGTTATTTTCAATATTTTAAACTTTATTATTAAACTTTTATTTAAAAAATGAAAAAATACATTTATACGGGTGAGTATTTTCACCAAACTGACGAAAATTTCGTTTCAAATGACGTAAAAATAGGGTTAACCAAAGATTATACCCAAAGAGAGAAGGAATTAACTAACACAAATGGTCCAATTAAGTATGAAATGACCGGTGTTTGGGAAATTTCTATAGAGGGTGTAGAAAATCCCGCTCAAATTATAGAAACTATATGTCATTCGTTCTTCCATCTCTTCCGGTATGACAGAAATGAGTGGTTTAATACTGATAAAATAGGTAAATCATCATTTTATACCTGTGTAACACGGGGACTAAACTCTTTAAATCGTCTTCCAGGTGTAAAAATCACCAAAATTACCACTTTAATACAGGATGAAAGTAATGAAAGCCTAGAAAATCGTCGAAATTTAGTAAATAAATTAGGGACTACTGAAGGAGACCCTAGAATTGTAGAATTATGTGCAAAATTAGAGGTAGATGAGTTACTTTTAAGTAGAAAATATAAAGGAAATGATGTATCAGTTAAAGTTACTTCTGATGGGTTATATCATTTCATGGATGAACCGTTCACAACACACAATAAAATGTATAATAACGGTATTGTCTTGCAATATAAGGGTATAAAAGGAAGTAGTGGTAATAGTTCTTTAAATCCGTATACGATTGTTGATTCGGGGAGGAAGGTGTCGGAGATTATTTCTCTTGGTTAGTAGTAAGTTACTAGGTTTAAATTGTGGTCATAGCCCTTATTTTATCTCCAGGCTTGAGTTGGATTCCTCCGTCATCATCTACTTTTAAATTTCCACCTCCCTTCCAAAGTGCGGTATCAATTGTTTTCATATTCAGACCGAACTTACTTGTCAGAGTGTCTTCAAAAAAGGATTTAACTCTCTTTGCTACCTCTATGTCGTTACACCCATCTTCACAGTTTTTTATATCGTTCTTTAGTGTGTTCAAATAATCTTCTAAATCTACCGCTAGTACTGGTAGATTCTGTATAAGAATTGGTTTAACTGGTTGTCGTGCTTCTTGCTCAGGTTTTCTAGTGACATAAGGGCCTCTCTCATCCTTATCCTCATCATCTTGTTCATTGATGGTTGTTTCTGTAAATAAACCTAAAGAATTAAAAACGTCTGTTAAGTCTACATCTTCTTCGTCTGACCATTCTTCATGAGATATATCTGGGTGAGCCTCTCCACATGATTGACCTCCGTGGCCCATATCCTCATATTCGTCAGTAGAAGATAAGTCTACCATATCAACTTCAGGTGCATCATCACCAATCTCAACACTTATTATCTCACCTTCTAACTCTACAGGTATGTCAACTGGTAAGGGTGTTTCATAAGAACCAGCATTACTACTTACAGTTGCTTCACCCATTAGTCTTTTAATTTCTTGTATTTCTTCTTTCAGTTTCATCTTTTTATAAATATCGTGTATAATAATAAAACCACAACTACCCCCACAAATCCACTTGAACCTAATGAATTGGTTAAATCACCAATATGTGATAATACATCCCACCCTAGTACTGGACTACCTATTAAAAGTTGTGATAAAATCCCCATACAAAGAATTAAAAAAAGTAGTTGGGTTCCTTCGGTACAAAATTTTTTTATTTTGGAAAAAATTGTTTGCATGTATAATAAATATAAGCTATTATATAAAGCTTATTATATAAAGCTTTATAAGCAGCAATAATTATTTAGAAACTTTATAAAAGTCTTTTTTAACTAATAATTTTATTTCAGGGTGATTAATTTTTACACTAGTAACATTAGATTTAATTATAGTTTGTAATAAATCTTTAACTTCTTTTATATTCATTACAAAAGTCGGTTCATTTTTTCTACAAACTTATCATTACTATTTTGTACATTATCACTTGGATTGAGTTTTACTTCTTCTTCTTTTTTTGGCTCTTTGGTAAAGTTTTCATCTAGTAGTTTGTTAACTTCTTTGATGTGGTCTCTTTTTAGTTTGTGGATTCTTCCTTTCATTATATTTCTAGTAGTATTATAGGTTGTAACCCACTTCCTGGGTCAAAAGTATATTCTCTAGTAAAATATACCATGCCACTATTATTTAAGGTGCCATTAATTTCCCATGTATTATGGACTTGTAATACATTATTTGGGGCTATACATTGGACTTCCCCAGCCGGTATAGGATTTTTATAAGTACCGTCTGCTTCTCCGCAATTAAGAAAAGTAGTAGGATTGGGTACATCTCCACCAGTCCAGTTAGTTACAATTTGTTTACAGTTACAAGCCATTAGTTCTTTTTATAATAAATATCAATAAGTTTGTGTTATGTAAACCATTGGGTCGGTTACTTCACCATTCCGTATAACTTCATAATGTAAATGTTGTCCAGTCGCGTCACCGGTACTTCCACATTTACCCAAGGGTTGTCCGTCAATTATGCTCTCCCCTCTTTTAACAAACGTCTTAGATAGGTGAGCATATTTACTTTCATACCCGCCTATGTGAGTGATAGTTACACACCTCCCATATCCAGCATTCCATCCTGCGAATTTTATAACCCCATCTCCGGTAGCATAAACGGTATCTTCCCAGGTATCTATAAGGTCTACTCCCGAATGCATTTGCCATCCTCCAAATATTGGGTGTCTTCTAACACCAAAATCATCTTGTAAGACTATGGTGTCTAAGGGTGGTCCCAGAGGTAAAGAGTCTAATATAATTTCATATTCTTTAAGGGTGTTGTCATATTTGTTATGTAACGAATCTAATATGTTCTGATATCTAAGTTCTTTTTCATTTAATTTTTTTTCTATAGTATCTAGTTTGTGTTCGATTATGTTAGTATATACTAAGAAAAATGTTATTAGTGTAAGTGTGATTAAAAGATAGAATATTTTACTTCCCATAATTATATATTTTTTTTTAGTGGTTTAAATAAAAAAAGGTCCTTTAAAGGGCCTTTATTTATTTAATAATTATATATTATTTTTGAACTTTTTTATAGTCTAGTTTACTCGAATTCAGTTCCTTCTTCATCCCTATCTTCATGGTCTTCATCAAAAGACATATCTTTTTTAAGTGCGTCTAAATGTTTTTCTATTTCCGCGATTCTATCAGCGGGAGCCATATCCATATCATGTTCTAAATCCATTTCTTCTTTTCGGTCCTCACCTTCATCTTCACCGTAGTGATAAGTTTCTTCACCCTCAGAATCCTCTTTAAGTGGTATATTTTTTTCTCTCATTACCTTTTCTATAATGTTAGTTAGTTGGTTTTCTGATAATTTAATTTTACGTGCCATTTTTAATTTATTTTAAGTTTTATATGTTACCTTTTCCTCGTAGGTCGTATATATTATT
>Ga0098044_1000256_pt1 | contig 28175 bp, 43 predicted proteins | sample 10_taG_FD_75053 | JGI IMG/M metagenome (GOLD analysis project Ga0098044, IMG submission 75053) | Marine viral communities from the Subarctic Pacific Ocean - 10_ETSP_OMZ_AT15264 metaG | ecosystem: Environmental > Aquatic > Marine > Oceanic | place: Pacific Ocean | collected 2015-01-16 | reverse complement strand
TATTATCTTTGGTAATTCTGGTGGTTCACTGTTCAGCTATTCCGAAGTGCGGAAACAATACGAAATGATTGGTGTACCCTCTCGTGTATCTGCCTCTGGATTTCAGGCAGTAACTCACATGGGTTGGTCAATTCCGACAGAAACAATGCGTACTTTTCTTAGGGATAACTATTATGGTTTCGTTGTAGGGGATGCCTATATTAAACCTGAAGATAGAAAGCCCACTCCAGATAAAGAAAAATAACAACAATGTTGGATGTAGAAGTACAGACATTTATTAATGTTCTAATAGACCAACGTAATTCAGCATTAAATAAACTTGCAGAAGTAACCGCTAACAACTTTTCTTTGAATAAAGAATTACAAGAATTACAAAACCCGAAGAAGGAAAAAGAATGCCCTCAATAAGAATAGCTGCTATCGTTAGTTTTTATTTTGGTTCTAGTGCGGCTAGATAATTAAAGAAGGAAAAAGAATGCCCATCGACACTTCTTCAGGCAATCGCATCGGCGGCCCGGACTATCAATTGCAGAAAAATCAGAACCCGTTTGGTTTTCAAGCAGGGTATGGTGGCAGGAGGGTCGTGAAGTGGAAAAATAAGGTAACTGGTGAAACTTGGAACGCTCCATCAGAGGGATACACCAATCCAGACCCTAACTGGGAGCCACATTCGGGGCCAGTAATGTCTATGGATCAGTTACAGACGGGTGGAGGACAGCGTCCTCCTCCACCGGGACCACCAGCACAGGTGGGATCAATACCAAATCAAAAAGGAAAAGGAATGCCCTCAATAAAATTAGGCAACAACTTAGTATACCGGGACGGTAACATTCACCAACTAAGTGGTAGACCGGGGGATTCCGCATCTTCCGGCAATATAATTAGAGCCGCAAGCGCCGACCAGATCGCCCAATACGGCTCCGCTGGGCGTGGTGCCGGTGGCGGAAGTAGCTTCATTAATGCTGCTGACTTTGTAAAACCCCCCACGGCGCAAGAAACTGCTCAACAAGCAGCCAATAATCCAGCAGTACCCGCACCTAATGTGCCGGGGATTGCACGGCTTTCTGCACAAAGAGCAAATGCTCCTTCTTTAGTTCCAGGGGCAGAATTTACAGCTACTAATATTCCTTTTGATAGCTCACAATTAATTACTCCTACGACAGGACAATTAACTTCGGATGTTACTATTCCTTCCGCTACACAAGTTCAGGCGGCACAAACTGCTGCCCCTACTCCTATCACTGCTCCACAAATTGCTGCTATTGCTGCTGCACCTGACGTAAGAGATGAAGCCATTCAAGCTGCACAAACACAGGCTCCTACACAAACTATTGAAGCACAGCAACAAGCAGTAACCAATGTAGCAAACTTACAGGCAGCACAACAGGCCCAAGCAGTACAAGTACAACCTCCTGCTACAAGAACATTGCAAGCAGGTGAAGTAATAGACGCCCCTACAGGGCAAGCTACTCAGGCTGCTGCATTTATTGAACCAGTAGCACAGGCAGCAGTAGCTACTCCTACTACAGAAGCCACTGTTCAAGGGCAGTTGGCTATACTACAAGAACAATTTGAAGGAGGGGAAATTCCTCCTTGGGCAAGAGGGGCAGTTCGTGCCGCAACACAAACACTAGCAGCAAGAGGACTTGGTGCAAGTAGTATGGCTGGTCAGGCTATTCTGGATGCGGCCATAGAGCAAGCTCTTCCTATAGCACAGTTAGATGCTCGTACTGTCGCTTCTTTTGAAGCTCAAAATTTAAGCAATCGTCAACAGGCTGCAATGACCCGTGCTCAATATAGAGCACAGTTTATGCAACAAGAATTTGACTATGCATTTCAAACTCGTGTAAGGAATGCGGCCACTGTATCAGATATAGCCAATCGTAATTTTACTTCTGATCAACAGATTGCACTAGAAAATGCAAGGCTTACACAAACTGTGGACTTACAAAACTTATCAAATTCACAGGCGCTAGTTATGGCGGAAGCTGCCGCTTTATCCCAGTTAGATATATCTAATTTAAATAATAGGCAACAGGCTGCTGTACAGAATGCTCAGAATTTTTTACAACTGGACACACAGAATTTAAATAATAGGCAACAGGCAGCAGTGATTAATTCTCAACAGCAAGTCCAAGCTTTGTTAACAGACGCAGCAGCAGAGAACGCTATTAGACAATTTAATGCTAAAAATCAACAACAGGCAGATCAGTTCTATGATAATTTAATTACCAGTGTTTCGATGAATAATACGGCACAAACAAATGCTATGAATCAGTTTAATGCAGGAGAAGTAAATGCTCTGCAAAGATTTAATGCAGAAATTGTAAATCAAAGAGAACAGTTTAATGCTAAAAATCAACTAGCTATTGAACAGAGCAATGCTGTATGGCGTAGAGAAATTGCAACTGCAGATACCACTGCTTTGAATTTTCAAAATCAATTTAATGCTCAGAACCTACTTAATATAAGTAATGTTGCCTATGATAATTTATGGCAAGAGTATAGAGATGTTTTAGAATTGGCCTTCTCAGCAGGAGAAAGTGAACTTGATAGGATTTCTACTTTACAGATTGCCACACTTAATAATAATTCTTCTAGAGATTTAGCAGACTTCAAAGCAGATAGAGAAGACTCTAGAAGTATTGGTGGTTTTATAGGTAGCATATTTAAAGATTCATTGACAGGTGCTGTGAAAGGCATGTTCGGAACAGCATAAAGGAGGATAAAAATAGATAATGGAACTTGGCCTTACCAATAAAGTACTGGATGAAATGGTTAAAGATCATATAGAAGAACTTGCTGCTGTACAAGAACCTACACCAAGTTCTGCAGCCCTAGATGAAATAGCTCTGCTGACTTCGGGACTAGATGCAGCTACTGTAGAGCATTTACAAAACACAATAAGAAAGACACGAAGCCGAACAGCGAAAGCAGTAGGTCTTACCACTGAAGAATTTTGGGAGGAGATAACAGAAGACATAGAAGAACGGGAAGAAAAGAGAGGTATAGGTAGTCGTATAGCTATGGCTTCTAAGCCAGAATGGACTGAAGGTACAGAGACTCCACAAAGGACACACTTAGGTACTGTTAATAAAATGATACAAGAATTGAGAAGGCAAGCATATATTCCAATGGATGAAGGAGAACAAACTAGTGCCTAATTTTGATACTGCCAGATTTCTTGCTCCCACTCCAGGCATGTCTCTTACGACAGAGCCGGGAAATAGACCTTGGGAAAAACCAGCAAAGTATTCTGATTCTGCTGATGCATTAAATTTTTATATAAGAGAACTTTCTTTTAAAAACAAAGTACATAAGTTGTTTGATGTTTTAGAAAGAGGATTCCCTGTAACTGCTCTTGTAGATTCTATTATTGTAGCGGGAGTAATGGAGGGACTACATACTCTTGATGTAGGAATAATAATTGCTCCTGCTCTATTTCATTTTATAACAGGACTAGCTGATGTTGTAGGCGTTGAACATAGAACAGGATTAGAAGAGGCTTCAGGAGAAGATGGGACATTGGTTCATGCTACTATAAAAGAATCAGAAGAAGAAGAAATAGAAGATGAACCAGATGAACTTATAGAAATTGCTGAAGAAGGACTTGAAGAAATTCAAACAGGCTTAATGGCAAGACCATCTATTACTGAACAAGGAGAAGAGTAATGGGATTTAGTTTTCTAGGTGCATTTGGTGGTGCTGCAAAACAACTTACTACTGAATATGCTCAAGATAGACTTGCTGAAAAACAAAGGCAAGCTCAAATGCTTGGGATATTTTTGCCAGAATTAATTAGTGAAAGAAAAGAAAGAAAACTAAAAAAACGTAGAATGCGGGAGCTTAATGTTGCCTTATCAAGGTATATAACAGATGATGATATAAATCTAAGGTATAATTTATTGGCGGCGGGAGAAGAAAGAGCAAAAGCATTTGTTGATGATATGGCATCATGGGAACAAAAAACTGGCAAAAGATTGAATAATGTAGCAGAATTTGAAAAACTAGGCATGTTGCCTCCAGGTTATGAACCACCAAAGGAAACATACGAAAATTTTGATGACTTCTTTAAGCAGCGCATTGTAGGAAATATAGTACCTTATATATCTGATAAGTCTTCTGACCTACAAAAAAGCATAGCTAAATCATTGGGTGCTAGAAGTCCTGAAATGTTAAAGGATAGTGTGTATGCACAACTTGCTGCATTTAGTGGTGACGATATTTCTACAGTGGCTTCAGACATTGAGGGAACTAGAGATATACAAGAAGCTCTTGCTCCTGGTCTTTTGTCAAAACCTCTAGACCCACTAGAAGCGATAAAATATCAAGGTTTAATAAAGACACAAGAACAAATAAATGCAGGATTAGATATAACAGTAAATGTTAATGCTCTGGACCAAGAGTTTAAAGGTGTAGGTTTAGCGGTAGCAGAAAAATTAGTGGATATGGAATCGAAGAGGCTGACTGGCTTATACAATAAAGCACGAGCATTATCAGAAAAGGGGGAATCAACTGATAATCAGAAAAAAATTGGTACTAATTTTAGAGGTATGCTATCTCAAACAGCTAAAACTATTGCTAATATTATGAACGCAAAGGTTATAGCGGACGCTAAAACAGGAGAAGTTACTTTTGATTGGCCTGGAGGAGAAAAAAATCAACTTCTTAAACGGGTAGCACAACATGCTGTTTCAAGTATGGCAAGTCTTATACATGATGGACAAACTAGTGATGTTGATTACGGAAGGCTTCTAAAAAATACTTGGGATGAAGCTGTATTAATAGATCAAGTATATATATCTGCAGCAATATTGGATGCTCAAGTAGGAGATGGAAAAGGAACAGCATTTTATGATCGTTTAACATTACCAGGAAAGGGTGGCATTACCACTGCCGTATGGTCTAGACGAGATAGAGGGACGGATATATATAACGCCACTAAAACTGTGACTGTAAATAGGTTAAATAGCTTATCTTCACAAGCACCGGCAGCGTTACCGACAGCGGTAGTAACTCCCTCTAAAAGACCAGGATTTATAGTAATACAAAAAATAGCCAGTGTAAAAATACTAAATGACCCAACTGTTGATGAAAAAAATGACATTAGGAGTGCTATAGAAACGGTACTACCAAATATTATAGCTGCTGGTAAACTTGCAGTACCCACTGTACAAGGGCGAAGTCCTAATATTACTGATATTATGGACCTTGATTGGATCGGAAAGAGGTTCTTTGGTCTTCCCTATTCTATAAATAAAGCCATAGAATCAGGTGAACTAGATAAGCTAAAAGAATACTTTAAAAAAATATGATATAAAAAAATGCCAGTAAATTCTATTATCAAACTTGTTGAGACATTAGGTATTCCCCTAGCTGTTGCCCTAGCTGGGGGAGTAGCTTTATGGAAACTGATAGCTTTTGTACTAAAAGATTTAAAGAAAGATATTGCTGACAAGCAAGACGATATTCATAAATCTTTAGGTACTCAACAAACTATGATAATTAAATTAGTTGATAGAGTACGTACTCTAGAGATTAACCAGATGACTGCATACACTGCCTTGTTAACTGAAGCCAAGGCAGACCTACCTGAATGGCGGCGTACCAGAGCAGAAAGAATAGCAGAATTAAACGAACAGATAAAAGATGTTTCTCATAATGGTGAAGGTGAAAAATAATGGCTGATTATACATCTCTTCCAGATGAAAAAATGAATCGTGGTTATTTATTAAGTGATCAAGATTTTATAAATGATTTATATAGTTTTAATGCTGGTAGAAATAATGAGTTTCATGCTACACATGAGGAAGCTTTCGATGCTTACCTTGAGCACTGGCGCAAATCTTCTGTAGATGAAAAACAAATCATGGGTGACCTACAGTACGCACAAGATTCTGATAACAAAACTAAAACAAGATTACGTAATTTATCTCATGTGTTTGATCGCATAGAAAGTTTTGAAGGAAAAGGATTTCTATCCGAAAGAGGAATGCAAGCGGGACTAGATTATCTAGAAGGCTTAGGACAGTCTCCTTCTACATGGATATCTCTTATAGCAAGCGGAGGGTACTCTGCTTTTTTAAAAAAAAGAGGGGGCCTAGGGAAAAGAGGATTAGCTGCAGCTAAAGCAATGGTTGATGCACCTGCTGCACAGCTAACTAGAATTCAAGCTATGGGCATTGGCTTGAGAAGTCTTCTAAAGGCTGCTGCTCCTGCTATGGTAGTAGAAGGGACTACTGGTGGTCTTCACGGCGCATGGGAAGGACAATTTGAAACTGAAATAGGTAGAGCACCTGAAGGAGAAGCTGTAAAAAGGGCTGCTATAGGTGTTCCTTTAGGAGTAGTTGGTGGAGCAGCGGAAGGACTTCCCGTTGCTATTATGGCAGCGAGAAAAGGAAGAAAGTTTGCCAAGGTAGCGGAAGAGGGAGACACTGCTCTAGCAAGATCACGAGAAGAAGCTATAGAGCAAACAAAAAAAGTTCTGTCTTCTCCAAAGCCTAAAGATAAGCGTACCATAAATTGGGCAGACAAACAACTAAGAGCATTAGATGCTGCCAAAGTAGAGGCAGGTATACTTATTAAAAAGGAACTTGGCCCAGATGGAGAGGAACTTGTTGCAGGTCTTTCAAGGGAAACTGTAGATGGAATAAAAGCAGCAGCAGTAGAAATTGCAGAACGAGTTGGTTTTAATTCAGGTGATCCTTTAGCACGAATTACTGAACGAGTGTCAGCGGCTGTTGCAGATGGAACACTTGATACTATAGAGCTTAGAAAAATTGCTCTTAAATATGATTTAAATATGGAAGATTTATCTCACCTATTTATGGCAGAGGTTTCTGAAGCAGCCCGTACTTTACGGAGTATGCGTACAGTAAAGCATTTTACTACTCAAAGTGGAAGAGATGCTAGAGAAGCAGCTACAAATAAGCGTAACTCTTTACAAAAAACTTTACACTCTATGAGTCCTACCAGTGTAGAAGAGGTAGAGTATTTAACACGAATTGGTAGCATGGGTAAACGTGCCAATGCATGGATGCAGGAAGCTAATAAATTTCGTTTACGATTAATGACTTCTCAATTTACTACAACCATAAGAAATATGGAGAATGTTGGGCTACGATTACCTTTACATATGATAGAATATGTTTTAACCGGGACAGAGAATAGCACTATTAGAAAACGTCTGGCTTCTGCAGCTAAAATTCCTTTTGATTTATTTGACAAAGCTTCTGGAGATATTTTTGCAGAAGTATATAAAGAAGCCGTAGGAGAAAAAGGTGCTCAACGTCTCTTTAGGGCAGCAATGGACACTGCAACTAGCGTGAACCCAGAAAGTTCTTTAGCCAAAGCAGGAAGAGCAGTAAATGTTCTTAATACTTTTGTAGACAATGCAGTAAAAAAGACTGTTCTATTAGCTGAAATAAGAAAAATAGCTGGGGGAACAGCCGAATTAAATGAGATCATTAGAAAAGGAAAGTTAAAAGAATTTCTTTTAGATAACCATGAAGCACATGAAGAAGCTATAGCTGAAACGCTACATCTAGTATATCAAAAATCTTATTCTCCAGATAGTTTTGCTGGAAAATTTATAAACACTGTAGCCCACTCTAACTTAGCTCCTTTATGGACCTCTGTTATTCCTTTTCCAAGATACCTAGCTAACCAAACTGAATTTATATATAGACACATGCCTATAATAGGAATGATATCTCCTTTATTAAAAGCTGCTACACCCGGTAAAAAATTAGGAAGAGGAGAGCTACAGAAAAGACTTGCTCAACAGGTAACTGGTATGTCAATGCTTGGAACAGCCTACCAGATTAAACTTACTCAAGGACCAGAGGTAGCCTGGAATCATTATGTAGACGATCAAGGAAAAACTCACGATATAACAGCATTGCTTGGTCCCTTTGCTCCTTTCATGTTTGCGGCTGATCTAATATATAGAATGTCAGAAGGAACTAATAAATATGCTATTCCTCTTATTAAAACTAAAGAAGATGTACGAACCAATTTAAATAAAGTAAATTTAAGAGAGGCCTTTAAAGCCTTTTCTGGAATACAGAGCCGTGTCGGAACAGGATTATATATAACAGATAGACTGATACAAGACGTAGCTATGTGGGCGGCAGATTTAGGATCAGACGAGACTACTAAAGGTAGTGATGCTGCTGAAAAAATTGCTGCGGGTTTTGCTGCAAACTATCTTAATACTTTTACCATTCCTGTAGGAATGTTCAGAGACTTACAAGCTTCCTTTGATCCTGAAGGCAGAAAAATTATGGATACGGATAGAGTAGATTTAGGTCGGTACTTTTTTAATCAATTACTACGCACCTTCCCTAATACGGAAGCTATGAGAAACACAGAGAAATTTTTTGGGCAAACAGGACTTGGTTTACGAAAGGACTCTGATCTTTTACAGGCTGGTAGGGGAGATCAAATTGAACTAACCTTTCCTACTATAAGGGAAGGAAGAACCAGATTTCTTCCCTTTAGAAGACAAACAACTGGTACTACTCTTATCATGGATAGAAAGGGTACTCCCCTTATAGATAAAGAACTTTTCTCACTGGGGTTAGCAAGACAAGATTACATACGTAGGTGGGGAAATGCTGACATGAACAGAGAATACAAAAGGCAAATGGGTATTATAGCAGAGAGAGAATTAGAACCTCTTATAACCTCTTCTAGGTATAGAAATAAATCAATAAACCTTAGAAGAGAAGAATTTAAAGACGCACTAGGGCCATTAAAACAAAGAGCAAAAGAAAATGCTAGAAGCATTGTGTCACGAGAGCGTCCTCATGAAGTCGCTGCCTGGGAGTATACTGCTATGCACTCCACAAAAAGAAGAGCCATAGCAAAAAGATACCAACTAGCAACTGGAAAAAGTCTTAGTGTTACAGAAGATTATCTCACGGCTTTACAATATAAAAAACCTAAAGCAAAATAAGACAATATAATATATAAAAATGTACCAGTATAATAATTAATTTAACATCATACTTAATAGGAAAGGGGGGCTTGACGCCCCTCTTTTTTTGTGTCCATTCCCTTGCTTCTTGTTCAAGCCGCATGTAGTTTCTTCAGGTTTTCAAAGTAAGCTTTATTAAATCCCCGCTCCCACTCTTTATAGAATGCAGTGTCCTGCTTGTAGGGGTTTGTAATTCTACCTCTGTGAAAAGCCTTGTATCCTTTGTCTACCTGAATAGAAAGGGGAGGCTGTCTATCTTTTTTCATTTGTTTCTCCATGATGATTTTGGTCCTAACTTTTTTCTGTGTCTAAGATGTTTAGGTTTATGTCTTCGTGTTACCCTTTTCTTAGATATAAATGTGCTGGTCTTCTTCATAGGTCAACTAGTTCACAAACATTTGCTACGCAAGCAAGTTCTTGTGATCCTGTAGTTGAATCTTCTTTTTCATAATCATCGAACAATTTCCAATCCACTTCCTTTGGCATCTTACTTAGCAGTTCTTTGTATTCTTTTTCACTGCAGTCCTGATAAGGGGCCTGTTTGTACGAGTGCTCTGACATAGGAAGAAAACTTACACCAGACATATCTTCAAAGTTATTGTATACAAAATTAGCCACCTGCAACCATTCCTTTTCTTTTACACTAACAGTAATAGAAGGCTTATGTTCACACCAATACTTAGCATATATCTGCCACAAAGTCAAGTGTTCTATAGCAGAGATTTCTTTTCTGGTTATGGCCCCGGCTGGAGATTGAAAGGGGAAGGACAGGACAGTTAAGCTATCTGGTTTTTCTGTCGCATCTTCATGTGGAAAGCCCTGATCAATTAAGAACTGTGTTAATGGGTCTTTTTTATCGGCTCGTATAGTTCTTATGTAATGGGGATTATGCCGTGGATGAATACCGCTAGCAGCATCAACAAGCTGACTGACTGTACCACTTGGCTTGACGCAGGTTATAGCAGCAGAAGGTTCTATATTAAATATCTTAGACCACTTCTCGTTTGTTTTAACTGCTACCAACCTTAGTTCATTTAAGATCGTGGGCAAATCATCCTTGGTTTTATTAGACAATAGTTTGTTGTCCATGATACCTGTCAAGGATACACCAAGCAATCTTTCTTCTTCCGTATTGCGGGTCCATTGTTTGCTTATACTTTTAAAATCTGTAAAACAAGATTGTATTGTACCTAATATAGTAGCTAGCTCCACCTTTCTTTGTAATGTTTTTACTGTATCATCTTCACGAACCACTACCTCTGAAAGATTACAAAATTGTTTGGGCCGCAATATAATCTCACTACATGGATTTGTACCATAATCAATGTCTGCCTCTCTCCTATCGTACTTAGCCGCTTGCTTCTGTGCAGACACCCTATTAAAAATACCACGTTCACCAGACTTGCTTTCATACAAAGCTACCCACTCTCGCATAAATGTGCCTATGTCTGGTTTCTCTGTATAGCACACACTATTATTTGACAATGCTCTTTGTGGTTCTGTCTCCCACCATGAGCCAGACTTAGCATGACGCATACGGTCATCAGATAAGTTAGATAGGCTAATCAAAGCAGACCTACGAACACCGCCAACAATAACTACATCAGCAATTTTACACAGAATGTCGTGGCATTCAATACTAGATAATTTTCTACCAGAAGATTTCTTAAAAATATTAACGGTAAACATAAAAAGATTATGCAAGGGATCAGCGCCGCTTGCCCTACCACCAAAGGTTTTTAGTTTGGCTCCAGCGGGGCGCACCTTGGTCATGTCCCACTTAGGAACCATACCAGCATACAATAAATTTAGTAATTCTTTATAGCTCCTGTGCCATCCTTCTTTTGAATCTTGAACTATGATAGTGGTTTCACTATCTTCAAACTCATCTGGCACTGTAGGAAGTTGTGAAACGTACTGTCTCTCTACACTAAACCCGACACCCGTGCCGTGCATAAGAATATATAAACACTCATCAAAAGACCTTGGACTATCCACAGGAAGATAGCTGCAATTGTAAGCGGCTATGTGGTTGCGCTCTAGTGCCGGGCCAGCGGTCATCATGGCCCTCATAGAAGGCATCACCTTCATTGCCACAATAGCTACATATAAATCAGTGAACAATTCCTTCTTCATAGAATGCCCATGATTTTTAACTAAGAAAGATTTATAAAAATCTAATAGCCTTGTTACCGTTTCCTCCCATATTTCTCTACGTGCATCTTTTTCTATCCACCTAGCATAACGAGACATTGCTATTATTGTTTGATAGTCACTCATTAAATCAGTCATCTATTCGCCCTCCAGTACATTTTATATTCAGTTTTAAAACTTGTGTTCCTTCAAGATGTTCTAATACGTCAAATAACATTTCTTCTAATTCTTCTGTAGGATCACCATCAACAGGCATAGGAAACTCCTCATCATTTACCTTCAATAGAAGGGATACTCTTGCTCTTACTGACATTCTTTAATACTCTCAATCAATTTATTTAGATACCATGCCGCCTTCTCTAAGTCTTCTGCTTTATTCTTATAGGCTTCTCTCCATGTATATTTTAATACGTTGCCTTTACAGTACCCTTTAAATTCTTCATCACTAAGGGCAGCACGAATGGCCTGTATACATTCTATACCATAATTATTTTTATTATAATGCGGGGGGCTGTATACATTGTCTAATTTCTTTGGCTTTCTTAGTGAGAAATCTTCGTACACCGAATCTTGTTCTACCATTATGCATTTCCTTCTGTTTCAGAATCCAAAGTTAACGCTCCTATTTTTTCTATTTCACCAGAAACAGGCAGCAACATATGCTTTTCAACATAGCTCTGTATTAAATCTCTTATGAGTTCGTTTTCTTCTGTTGCTGGTATGGCAGCAGCCGCAAAGTTACACAGTACTACCATGTTACTAAACTCCTCTTCCGATAGAGAAGTCTCCTCTACATTTGCTACTATAGATACTTGTACTTCTCCTGCCCACTCCTCTTCCTCTTCTTCTTCTAATGCGCCCTGTTTTACAGGTCTTATAATAATAACAAAGTCATCTTGTGTTATATAATCATCTAAAAATGTCATCCTCTTTTGTCCTCTCAACAGTTATTATATTTGGTGGCATAGAGACTAGCCTTTCCTGCAACCATGTAATAGGAATTACTCTATCGCAATATAGTATATCTCTTTTTTCGCACCAAGCGGCGTAGGTAGTTTTAGAACCCTTTCTTATTTTCCTTTTACTGTTTTCAAAAACTAATCTTATATCTAAGGTGTCATGTTGTTTCCTAATCTCTGTATGTTTTCTTCTATCTGCAGTAGCCCAAAATCCTTTTACTTCTAGTATTATACCATTATCAAGAATAAAGTCAGGGGTATATGATCTAATAGAAAAATCTACCCATTGTATCTTAGTAGTTTCATATCGCAGAGCATGGTTTTCTTTTGTGATTTGTGCCGCCACCGTCTGTTCAAGGCCCGAACGAAACCCTTTCAACCTTGCCTTACGATATCCTTTTTTATTATACATCAAGCATGTCTATAAGCATAGCATGTTTCACAGGAATGTGGAAAAATTTCTCCCCTTTTCTAACATACCTGTTGCTTACTTCTTTTACTGTGGCTGTATTCCTAAGAACATCTGCATCTATTTTCCATGCTTGCTTACAGTCTGCCCTCAGTACATAGAACGTAAGATTTTCTTTATTTAGTAATTTCTTTTTCCTATAAGGAATACGTATCTCTTCCCATGAATCAGGCCAGATTTCCTTCCAAGAGAATTTAATTTCTACCTCTGAATTATATACCGTGCCATCTTTTTCTGTGATAATATCACACTTATAATTTTCTTTTGTACTTGTAATACTATGTCCTTCTTTTTCTAATAAGTAAGATACTACGCCCTTTCCTTTTTCATCTGCAAGAGCATATAAATTTCTATCAAAAGGTTTGTAATTCGCCATGTATAATATCCTCCAAATAAAAGGGGGGAAACTTACTTTCATCAGAAACGTACTAGCCCCTCGCCTACCTCATTGCTGTGTGAACAGAGGACTACTATGATGTAGATCAAACATCTTCGCCCCAAAGCCATTGTTGCAAGGTATTGCTTTTAAACCGTTCGTTACTAGTACGCATCAGATGAAAGCAAGTTCCCCCCTATTAAATAAAAATAAAGTTAGAACCTGCGAAAGAAGGGATCAGAAAATACAGTATTACGGTATGCATACCCCAACTTTTTTAATTCCTCTTGTAACTCTACATCAGCTTCTCGCCTTGCGTCTAGCGCAGTGCGAACTCCTGATAATCTTTTTCCTTTTAGTGCTGCCTTAGCATCACGCAATTGAACAGACATTTCTTGCACAGTTTCCTGTAACTCTTCAATTGACATGTCCTCAAATACATTTGTTTCTTCATTACTACTCATTATTATTATCTCCTTTCTTTATATCTATATAAAATACTGTGGGCTTTACCTTAGCCTTACTTACTCTAGATGTTTCGGCTTTCAAAGCATCACCCCAACAAGCATACTTAAAATTACAAAACCTACACTCTGTGTTAAGAGTATGGCTACCAGTTTCTTTTCCATAAAAGGTTTCCTTAATCGGACTATAACATCTATGGAATTTATTTTCTTTTAGTTTTTCTACAGTGTGTTCTAATTTTTTAATGACAGTAGGTGTATCACTTGTATACTTTACATATTTAAACTCGCCAGAAGAATGGTTGATAACCCACCATCCCCCCGGTTCCACACCCTTACCTTTAGAATATATAGCTAACTGTCCTATATACCCAAAGCTGTCATTCTTTTCTACGTGATCACCGTCCAACCATTTATTTTTATAGCTCCAAGGACTAGCAGATTTAATATCATCTACCTTATTATCAAGCACCAGATCATATTCTCCTGAGATTTTTTCATCACCAATCTCAGTCTCTATTTTTTCTGGCTCTTCAAACGTAGCCCCTGCCTCTTTAAGAACTCCTTTAAAGACAGCTTCGGTAATATCTCCGATCATCATACGCAGTAAAAAATTAGAGGCAGGTGGAGTAGCAGCTTCGGGCCTGTTCTTTTGAAACCAAAGTTGACAAGTAGCCCTACCAATATTGCTTGCCCGTAAACGAAAGGAACCTCTAGTCTCTCCTTTATTAAATTGTTTACGTACTGCTGCTTCCACATGCTTTACAACACCTTGTATATTTTCCTCAGACATAGAAACTTTACCCTCACGAACATTGTCAAGATAAGTATGTACTAAAAATTCTACAGGATGTTCTACTTCCATAATAATATCCTTATTCTACATCAATAAAAGAATCAACAACCTTTGCTTCCTCTGCAGCAAACGGCGGCAGACTTGCTTTTTGATCATAAGATTCTTTAATGAATTTGTTATAACCATTCACCCAATTTTGAAAATATATTAGAGTTTCACTATCCTTCGGTTGCTCTAACTTAATCTCCTTTGTAATATTAACAACAGGAACAGGCTGGTATAACATGTTACCATTAGTCATTGGTGAGCCATCTGTAGTTAAAGAAATATCATGCTGTGGAAATAGCCGTCCAGTTTCTCTATACTTAGCCAAGGCATTTCCCATGATTTTAAAGGCATCGTTGTTTTCTATTTCCCAGATAATTGGAATAGCTTCCCCCTCTGTTTCCACAACTTCTCCTGTTTCAGTAAGATAAGAGGTAAAAGAAACTGTACCAAAGATAGCTCTAACTCTTTTAACAGCAGAGATTAGCTTGCGAGTTTTTTCTGGTACATCTTTCCAATCTTTTATATAACCAGAAGGACGACCACAATTAAACCCACCTGTTTCATCAATAATATCTGTATTATTAAATACTTTATAGTCATGTGTAAAAACAGACTTAATGTATTTACCTTTACGTCCATAAGAATCAGGAGCAGCATAGGGCATCCAACGATTATACCTATACCTCTGAAGAAACGGACGAAAGTTAATCTCTTCACAGTATTTAAACTCTCCTGACCCATCGTCAAAACGATAGGTTCCACCAGGAACTACTTCCATCTGGCGGGTCTTACCGCCTGTCTCAACAGCCCCCATCACTGAACGATGCCATATCCTTAGTCTACAAATAGCATCCGAACGAGATGTAGGGGTAGCAGCTTCTTGTGGTATGCCCATAGCCTCTGCAAGGGCTTCGTAATTAGCAGTATCCATAGAAATAATATCTGTGTCCATAAATTTTTCCTTTCTTTAGTTGAAAATAACTGCACCAGTATACGCATTTTACTAAAAATGTCAACAACAATCTTGCATTTCCATCCAATTTTTTCCTATCTTACACTCTAATTCAAGAGGAATATCAAACTGTATACCAAATCTGCGGTATAAAGAATCCTCTAGAATTTCTTCTGCTTGTTTAACACAGGCCAGTACCTTCTGTTCTTCTGATGGAAAACAATCTATCACCACACTATCATGAACGCTATTAACAATCAAGCTTTTAAGATAAGCACTACGCATCTTTTGTTCTACCAATAATAGTAGAGTTTGTACTACATCAGTAGATAAAGATTGTACTGGATAATTTTTCACTGCAGTAAAATGTGTTATACCACCGTTTTGTCTGCGTTGTGCATTAGGAAATGCAAACTGCCTACCAGTAACAGTAGTAACCATGCCTGTAGACATGACTTCATTGGCAAGTTTACTATGCCAAGAAGCAATGCCATAGTATTTATCAGTGAATTGTTTATAGTACGCTGCCTCTGCAGTTGTCCTACCAAATCCTGTAGCACCAAACAGTGGTGCAAAAGTATGTGCCTTTGCTTCTTGTCTAGAAATTTTCTGTCCAGATTCTGTGATAATTTTAGCGGTGTAACTATGAACATCCACCCCTGTGGCGATTTCCTGCTTTGCAACTTCATCCTTTCCCAGGAAAGCCGCCACTCTAAATTCCAGTTGTGAGAAATCTGCTTCTATAATCTGCCCATTATCCCAACGAGAATAGAATACTTTCTTAATTGGAAACGTCTGTCCTCTTGGCATGTTCTGTAAGTTAGGGGAATCAGAAGCTAGCCTACCCGTTGTGGTTCTGTGCTGTATTAATCTAACATGTAATCTACTGTCCTCTTTCATAAAAGTTTCTATGCCCTCTACAAAAGAGGATAGATAGGTATCCAAAGCAGACAACCTACGTACTTTGTATAAAAAACTTTCAGCCTTATCCATGTCTCTTCGTTTAGCAACCTCTTCTAATATTCCTATATTAGATTTACTAGTACTGAAGCCATGATTAGCTACCCAACTTGAGGCGGGTGGAGAAAATTTTAGTCCTGCTATTTTATCACTAGGAATATACAATATTCCAGAACGATTACATGCCTTACAAATACGTTTTGCTTTTCCTATAGTACCATCTTTCTTGGTAGCTAAATTATATCCTCTACCAAAACAAGCCTTACACTGGATGGCTGTAGTTTTATATACAATATTAGTATTACTAGTTACCGTCGATGTGAAGTTTTTCTTTTTCATATATGTTGAAAAGTTATCTGTCCATGTAGCCTTATCTTTTGGCTTACGACTATATATAACCATACTTAATTGTTCTGGTGATGCCAGATTAATTGGGGTGTCGCCCATAAGCTCATGGGTTTGTTGATCAAGAGACTGTTTAATATCCTGTTGTTCTTTTTTAAATTCCTGCTTAACTTGCAGTAGGGTTTGCTTATTAACTGCGAAGCCTCTGTAATATATTTTTGCTAACAGTACACATAACTCGTTGGTAAGACTGATTATATTTTGCAGAGATGCATACTCTTTACTAAACATTTTTCTACGTAAGCGATCTGCTAATTCCTGTGTAGCCTGTACATCTGCCATACAATATTCTAATAACTGATCACCATCTATATTATCTACAGATATACCTTTATTTAAATTGTCGGATAGAGTATCCATCTTTTGATTTTGTAAAGCGTAGTGTTCAGCCACAGCCTGTAAAGATAGGGGTTGTTTCATTGCACGTTGAAACAAATACTCTACTAGCATGGTATCAAACACAGCATTATCATACTTAAATCCTGTGTCCCACAACCACACTAACTCATGCTGTGCATTATGACATATAAGAACAGTGGCCTCATCAAGTTGCTTCTGTAAAAGTTCTTTAGCATTCTCCATACTATGTGTAGAATGCCCAAACCAGAAGGAAGATTCCTCTCCCGTATCTTTCTTTGTACATACTAAAACTAATTTATTCTCTGGTATAAATGGATCAAGAAGCACCTTACCAGAAGGTAATTTTGTAGCTGTATTTTCTACATCTATTGTTAGTTTCATATTATATTCCTTTATGAACTATATGTTGCAGTCTCTGGATCAAATAGGGTTATAACTCTCCCGTGTTTTCCAGTAAGTTTATTTTTTAATACAAGCCAATGTCTTTCAGGACTTTCCTCCTCTTGTTGCCCCTCTACCATAGGTGTTTTAGTAATGCAAAACAGTACGTCAGCCTCACTAGCCTTACCCGTCTTGCTGCCCTCTAACATTGACATGTTTACAAATACTTTTCCTTCTGCTTCAGCAGAAAGTTGGGACATAGCAAATATAACGCAACCGTATTGCTTGGCTATAATTCTGAATCTAATATAGGTAGCTTTCAGTTGTTCATGATGAGCAGTGTACCTGCCCTCTGGTTGAAACTTGTCTGCCATGTCTGCTACTACTATGTCGGGTTCGTATGCTTTAATTGCTCGTTCTACTCTATCTAAATCCCAGCCAGTAGCATCTGTAATTTTTAGATTATCTTTAATGGGATTAAATAAATCCTCTGCTTTCTTACGCTCCTTAATTATTTCTTTTATATCCATAGAACAAGCGGCTGTTAAATATCTAGCAGACACTCGCCCTGTGTCTTCCTCATTAGCAAGAACCATAACCTTTGCTCCTTGCTGTGCGAAACCATTTGGTCCAGCGCACAGATAAGCATGGCTACTAGTCTTACCTGTGTTAGGTCTAGCTGCACCAATAATAATCTGCCCCCTGTTTACTCCCGGCACTAACTGTGCTACTGTAGGTATATTAATCTTCCATTTAAAATTCATTTCATTCTTTTTAAGTAGTTCAGTAATGTCCATATTTTCAAAGTGTACTTTAATGGACGGCATGAAATCCTCTTCCCGTCTATCAATGAACTCTGCTATTTTATATAGAGATGTAACCTCTCCGTTAGACATTTTAAATGCTACGTCCATCAACTCGTTCGCAGCATCTTCTCTATTCAATTCTCTTAGTACATCTTGTGCTATGTCTTCATTCAAGGGGGAACATGTTTCCATTTTATGAAATAGACTTTGATAAATATCTTTCTGTGCTGTTGTTAATGATGTATTAAGAGACAAGAACAACGCTTTTATATCTGAAGTATTAATACTATTTTCATAATCTAACATAGCCCTATCAATAGTTTGCTTTATATTACGTGTCTCTTTACTTCTGAATATCCTTTCTTTGGCTACGTTTTTGTTTGCATTATAAAATGCTCTATTGGTCAGAGTGCGTAACAGTTCTAGTTCCATCTATTTCTCCTTGTGTTAATTTTAATACTGCACTATTGACATCAACCATATCATACTTCTTGGCGTATTTCAAATCATCTTCTAGCTTCAGTGCAAAAATGTTAGTATGATATAGCGCCCCTTTTAATTCTGCTGTGAACTGAAGAGTTTTCTTTACGGCATCTGGATCAAGCGCCACTATAACCCCCCTATAATCTTTTAACTGTGCTATATGATTAGGCAACAAGGCTGTGCCTAGCAGTGCCATACCCACACAATTAGATATACCTGTAGATACAACTGCTGCTGATATGCAGTCCTCTACTACTACCGCCACCTCTCCTATGCCAGAGGTATAGGCATAGCTACTGTTACCATATCTTTTCCACTTAGGTAGCTGGCCTATCGCCAAGGCTCTGCCTGTTGCATCCACAATTTCATGATCGTGTATAACAGGAAATACAATTCTATTTTCTTTTACATCATAATGTAAATTATTTTTAATAGCATCTAAACCATAGCTCTCTGCCCATGTTGCTGCCTCTGCCCTTCCAGGGATAATGTGGCTGGGTAAAATAAATTTAGCAGAGATAGATTTTTCTTTTCTGTTTAGCATATCATTTACAGATACAGTAGTAGGAGAAGTACCTGATATAGAACACCCTGCTTTATAGCAATTGTAGAGAGTGCCATCTACTTTACGGGTAACAGTAAAAGTATTTCTACCATTACACATAGGGCAATCTCCTCTGTACCCCTCTTCCATCTGTAAATTCATATCATCTATATAGTTTTTAATATTAATCACATTCTTTCCTCTTTTATTATATGTGTTCATTCATCTTTAAATTTAACCTTACTTAAAAGTTGTTCTGTGCTCATTAAACTTCTTTCGTATCGTTTCCATTCTTCAATGTCCTCTATACTAAAGTTCCTTTTATTGGCGGCGTTACGTGCTTGCTCTGTACTTATACATACATAGGGCATTAAACTTTCTCTGCTTTTATGTCCGCTGTATGCCATTATCTCTGTGTCTGTAGCCCCATGATTTGCCAAGTCTGTAAGTACCGTGCGGCGTATATCTCTTAACTGTAAACGAGAAGAAAGTCCAGCAGTATTCATGATCTTTCTAAAGGTACGAGAGATACTGTGCTCACTGTAAGGCTCCAGTAAAAAGGGATGAGGTACTACCCACTCTTGAAATTCATAGACCTCCTTCTGTTCTTGTAGCATTTGTACTAAGGAATCAGATAAAGGTATACCAGGAATACGTTCATGTGTTTTCTGAATCACCTCTCGCATATATAATTTTTCATTAAGATCATAGTTATCCCATTGAGATAGCCTTACATCTTCTATGCGTTGGCCTATCTCTACGTTGATACGTACTAACAGACCTATGTTCCTCCATTTAGGTATACTGAATGCCGTTTGTAAAAAGATTTTAAAATCTTCTGATTGCCATACAGTATTACGTGGAGAAACCTTACTCTTTTCCACAAATCCCCAAGGATTTTTATCTAGATAATCATACTTAATTAATACATTCCACACACGAATCACAATCTGCATTGTATAATTTGCAAACCGTACATCGTTTGTATCTGCATCTTCTATTAGCTGCCAATATATACATTGACATTTAGCTACATTAAGTGTATCTATACATATACTACCTATAGAACCCCCCTCTAGCTCTGCTTCACAGAGCCTACGTAGTTGATAGGCATATTGATTGCGGGTCTTGTCGGACCTTAGTTTTATTTTAAACTCTGGTGTATCCTTATACTTTTCTACGGCGTCTTGTATTGTAATTATATCTGATTCCATTTTCTTCTTCCATCATTTGTTGTGTGTAAACATTTCCTAGATCAGGATAGTATGTTCCTACAGTTCTCTTAGGTATACCTTCATCATCATAAGCTAGTGCATAACAAATGTGTTTAACTTTATTCTGCTGGTACTCTCCATAGAAATCGTCTACCCAATCTCCTGTTCTAAGATATCTTTGCATGTGCTTTACATATCCTTCATGACTTGCCTGTCTTGCAGTAGCCCCTTTGATCTTTTCTCTTATTGCTTTACGTTCAACAGCAGCTAAATCTTTTTGTGTGTCAATCCATTGTTTAATTTTATTAGGATGAAACCTATGTTCCTTCGGGAGATCATGTAAGCTCTCATGTAAATTAGTTTTACCATAGTTAGGAATCTTCTTGGCCCTTTCTGCCCTTGCTTTCTTTAATCTAGCTGCTGCTGCAGCCTTCTGTTCTTTATTCATTTTAATTCTCCGCTATATTAATAGGTGCCAGTTACCCGATTTCTTCACGCCACCTTAACATAAGAGTGGTCAGGAGACACTGGCAAGGCTTTCCATAATGCCGTTTAAAATATTGTTGCAACCAATATTCTCGCAGGTCTGTGTATAGTCCAACTCGACACAACCATTCCAACCTCTATATTGGTCACCAACTGCTTCCTGATGACAATAATCGGAGCAAAAGTATTCACCGTCTACAACGTCACCGGAATCATCTTCTATCATATGCATGTGTGCCATAATTCTATTCCTAATTTCCAAAGTCTTGTATTAACATTTTTATATCCTTTTAAAATAGTAATGGCAGGTGCATGGAGGAGAACAAAAACCCACGCACCTGCCATACATTACGACAAAGCTTTAGGCGGCAACGGACTGTAACTGCCCTTGGAAATCATTATACTTAATGATATCCTTAAATGCCTCACCTCGCACCAAGGCTTGAACATCTTGCTCTTGTCGTAGCGCACGGTTACCTACTTCAGCCCCCCGAAGGCTTTCAGGATCAACGTGCGTTCCATAATGAGTAAGAACATTATATAATGCATACCCATTTTTACCAATGGAAGAACTGTATGTATCCCAAAGAGATAGCATACGCCCCAACATTTTCTCATTTACTTTAGTCTTAACTTTAGTCTTAGTGAGGCACAGGTTAGCAGCCAGAAATCTAATTACTATATCTCTATGTACATCTATGCCTCGCATGTGATTAAAGAGATGTGCATCGTCCTCTAAAACTTCCGGCCAAGTTGCTGCTACTTGCCCAATCTTCTCTGGTTCTGTACTAACAGTGTGTTTAAATTTTACAGAAGTATTCTCTGCAATACGAGAGCAACCATTGGAACACCATAGCCTCTTGATGAAGGCAGATACATCATACTTCAATGTACCATCAACACTATTGCGAACCCTCATTTGTAATGCGGTCTTCTCTCCTACAATCCTATCATAGTTATAAGACTTCAGAGTGATATCGGCATACATACGAGCACCATTGTTCATGATGTTCCATTTAATATCTGCATCATTTAGATCAAGACCAGATTCTTCTAGTCCCTCAACCAACGGCTCCCATAGTGCAGCATATGGTTGTGGAGTGTAACGAGATTTAACAATACCAAGTACTTGATTGGTATCATCCCGAACTATCTTCTGTCCTAAAGACTTTGGTACAATCAGACCATCATGTTCGATGGGCCGTAGTACGGGATTAAAATGTAGCTCTTGCGGTAGTTCAAAATTATGTAACATATTATTTCTCCTTTTTCTTAGCTGGTGGGTGATCAATACCAAACTCATCTTCCATTACAGTTTTTATTTTATCTACAGTATCATTCACATTATCAGGGTCGAAAACAATTGCGTTTTCATTAACCCACTTATCTATACTATACTCATCAGGAACCTTTCCATACCCAACGGTTCTATCCCACTGTCTTTGAGTATATCTATTATGAAATTTAAGGTCATCTGGGTATTGTTTTTTAGTCACAAGTAATCTCCTTTCTATTAACACTCTGTTTAATTATTTCTTTTATCGGTATAATTTCTATGTCTCCATCCTTATCTATGCCTGTTTTTATAAACCCCTCTCTGTCTAAGGTTTGAATGAAGCCATTAAAAAGTTCATTAGTAATAGTATTATATATAGCTTCATGGTGTCTTTTTATTTGTATAAAATATCCAGCATAGAAAGCAGCGGCGAAGCTGCCTACAGCCAGTAATGTGTGTGTCCACATATCTATCATATATATATTTCCTTTATTTGTTTACAGTATATTACCATTATCGCAGTCTTCTAGGCTCTGATAGTAACACCAAGGACACATACTAAAAGAATTAAAATCCTTTTCTGTAATAACTTGTCTACAATAAAAACAATTCCTTTTATTTTTACTGTTATCTTCTATCTCTTTACTGGTCCTAATCTTCAAACTATCATGTGTGCTTGTCATTTATTTCCCCTATCTATATGCGCTCCTTCTTTTGTTTGCGCTGTTGCTTTCGTAGTAATGTCTTTTTCTTTTCATTCTTTCTTTGTGCGGCTTTAAGATACTTTTCTCTTGTACTTTTTTCTGCTTGTTTATCTGCCATTGCACCTTTCCCTATATTATTTATAGAATAAATGATCGCCTATTCTTTTTACAAAAGTCTTAGTCTTTGACCATTTGGGTCTGACACTTACTGCATGGTAATGTGTCGAACCTTTTAATATCATTGGTCTATTTGCAAATATATCTTTTGCTACTACCAACGCTGTCTCCCATGCTTCCTTCTCCACAGGTTTATCACTTTTCCCATCACAGTACCAACTGAATTGGCATTTATTTCTTATAGGAAAGTCTGGCTTCCATGAATAAGTTGGCCCCTCCTCTACAACTTCACATACTGTGTCAGGGAAATTGTTATTTACAACTCTGTTCATAACAACTTCTGCTACTGCCATCTGCCCCTGTAAGGGCTGATCCCTTGCTTCATAGTATACATTTAAAGCAAGACATACCAATGCTATATTTAACATGCTACAATTTGTACCTTTCTAGTTTCTATATTCTCTAACCCTATACTACGTATGGGGGTTAGAGAATATAGGTATGTGTGTGTTCCCACAGTATACACAAGCTGTATATAATGTCAAGCACTATTCTGGATCAGCATTATATACCTCAATAAAATTTATAATTTCTTCTCTAGGGTATCCCATTCTCACTAAGTTTGTGGTAAATTGTGAGTCATCATTCTTGCCATACTGCCACATAGTAATATACCAATCTGTTTTTCTTTTCCAAAAAACCTCTGGCGGTATAACACTGTCATTCTCTGTCTCCATATTATTCCTCCATCAGTTCTAATACTTTTAGAGTGCTGCCCAAATACCATGTACCTCCTTGTGTTTCAGGTCGTTCCAGTACCTCCATCAAAGTAAATTCTACCTTGGCCCACACCCTATTTTTCATAGATAAATGTGGAGCGGAGGGTTGTTTACATACGTGCCACCCCGGTCTGAATTTAAAACCTTTTGTTAGATATTTTTTGTATGGATATTCTATTCCTATTCGTATCCTTTGTGTTCGATTTATAAACAAAGGCCCGATAGTCCCATCTTTTCTACGTTGAAACAGTTTGTATCCTATCATCTTCAAGTTCCTCATCTATTCTAACTTCAAGTATAGGTACATTCCATGCAGTACCTACCCCATGCTCATAGCTAGCTATTTGTATGGCTTCAACTACACTATGTGCCGCTATGAATTTATATATTTTTTCACCGGGGTCACGATATGCTCTGTGATCTATCCACATTACACGATATTCATACTTCATCTTCATTCTCCTTATCTGCCATATAAGATATATTCTTCTATGTATTGGCGGCAAGATTCTTCATAGTCCTGCCCAAATTCAGTGCCAATTTTCTCCACTATTTCTGACATTACCCAGCCAGCACGGCGGCTTTCTTTTCCTTTCGCCATTAGTTCGTGAACTCTATTTACCATCATCTGATAGTCTATAGATTTTAATTTATCCGACATAACTATTCCTTTCTTGATTCATATTTTCTTCGCCATGCATCATCAGTCAGTAGGTCCATGTCTGTATCTATATCATCAGCTTGTTCAGCTATTTGTGCTAGAATAAAACGCATAGCTTTGATCCGCCTGTTTGCCATAAGCAAACTTTCTGTATTTCTTTTAAGCTGGTACTGCAAGTCCGACACCTTTTCTCTTAGCTTTCTATTTTCAAAGGCATGTTCTTTAAAAAATGTACGCAGTCCCATCGTAAATCCTTTCTTTAATTCCAAGCCTTAGTAAAATCCAATGGATCGTTTGACCTATCATGGTCTATAATTTTTACATCTTCCATTGGAACATTAACTGTAAAGTTATCTGCATTGTCTCGCACTTCATACAGGTTATTGATAGAGTCTTTAGAAAGTACAGTACCATCCCTAGTTAATTTCTTATACGTCTGGATTGGTACATCGGCCATAGAATAGAAACCTCCTGGCCTATTCCATTTATCTACTGGAAACTCAAAAGTATATTCACATTCATGTGCGGTTTTCATATTAATCTCCTTATATTAATCTGTTAAAGGGGGATCACAACTTTCTTCTTCCTTATATCCTGGCGGTACATAAGGAGTTGGTACATCTGCAATAGTAAAGTTCACATAGACCCCATTATAATCATCATAAACTATTTCAAACTTATGTGTTGGGCAAGCATTTAACCATTTAAAAAACTCTTTTCTATCCATCGTTCTATCCTTGTGCATTATAGTGCATATCAATGCCAACATAGCTATGCATTAGATGCATAGCTACATTGGCTTAGATATTTACTGTGCAGTTAAGTGGAAGACACTTGATTTGCCTCGCCTATTATTCTCTACGATTAATCTGATACCAGATGTTAAAGACCGTACCATCTTACGGCTACCCTTTGGGTTCATCTTTGTCAGACTATGGAAAGGTACATCTAATCTGTACCCAGTGGAGGTGCTATTGATGCCGAACAAAGTATCGTACTTCGGAGACTTTGCATTCTTTCTCATAGTAATCTTGTACGTAGCCATATCATATTCTCCTTGTAAGAGTGACCCTGCCCCTCAATATAAGAGGCAGGGTCAGGGTTAAACTAACCAGCAGCAAGCTCTGTTGGCAAGTTATCTTTATTCTTAATTAGATGGGCCTTACGCTCTCCATCTTCTTGAGTCCAAACTACCTGGATAGGGTTGCCCTTCTCCATGTGTTTACCATAGCTAACGCCCTTATCCCTTGGGATAGTGACCCACTTCGGGGCCTTCAACTCGTGGCGATATGCTTCAAATGTCTTGATCTTGGTCATGTTTATTCTCCTTATTAACTTTGTTTCTGTTATACGCTTTCTTACTGGGTACTACCTGCTTCCGAAGATGCTGGCTACTTAATGATTTAGCAATAGGGTTACCCTTTGGCCGTCTGCTGTGCAGCCGACCCAAACTCTTTTCTTCTCCCATAATAACCTCCTATTATTGGGGCCAATCTCCATGTCTCTATGTCCCTTGACCCTATACTACGTATAGGGGTCAAGGGCCATAGGTTACTCCTTTCCACCATCACCAACCACATGGTGTCGGAGCCTACTGCCTGGAGCTAATGTCTTTGTCCAAGCTAATAACTTTTGACCATCTGTTATATTATCTTGATCTTGATTAGACAGCCACCGCCAATGGCGGTTAACGAAATACCCTACACCATAGCATATTCCTTTTTGAGCGGCAAGCATTTTATTAACTGTGCCTTTAGTGCCATGCCAAGGAAAGGTAATTACATAGTTTCTTTCCAGTCTAGCACAGAGTGGACCGTTGATACCGCCGCAATTATTACAAGTAATGTCTTTACTTATAACAGCAGGGCATGTAATAAATCTAACTCCTCCTTCTTTAAATACTTTAGGGGTATCTGGCGGTACATCCAGCACCGAAGGGACGCCCTTCAGTGTATTATCTATGGCTTCTTGTATAGATTTACATGAAGCATTGATAACGGTGCGGCCAGCACCATTAAGATGCCGCCATAGTGCATTAGCAAAGTGACTGTAGGTCCAAGCCCAGCCCCGGTGAGGTACAGCCTTAGATAAATCAGACATATAGTCTATGTCAAATTCATCTGTACCTTGCCAGTCCTCTGGCTTCAGTGGGCAATCATTAGGACAAGTAGCATAGGAATTATCTTTACCTGCCCTATAAGTACCATGAGCACGGCCCAACTTGGCACCTTCACTATATTCGATTGTGTTCAGCATCGGCATTCTCCATATCTCTATAGCCCCTGACCCTATACTACGTATAGGGGTCAGGGTCTATAGGTTTCGGTTAGTCAGCGGCGGCTATCATCTCTTCTAAGCGCCCCTTAAATCTTTCTATATCAAATAGAAAGGTAAGACTTTCTTTATCTTTAGATTTACTGATGGCGTATTTAAATACACCGTTATATTTATCCCTTACTTTTGTAAATATATACCAGCTACGGTGATCTTTACCGTATTCTAGGTTACCTAAATATCCAAAGCATAACTCACACTCTGGAAAATCTTTAGATAAATCTTTCACTACAGAGTTCATCTGCGTATAGTGATATTTCATTTACTTGCCACCTTTCCTCATTAAAAGTTCCATAGTATTATCCTTTCTTTTTAAACCAGTTACCTTTTTGATCCACCCATTTAACAAAGTCATTAGTGTTCCAAGGAGCAGTACATACTGGTGGTGCAGGAAATTGGGCATCCCATGTTGGATGTCCATCTTTGCTAAATACTTGTAACTTAATACTATATGTTAAGGCATCCATGTTTTATCCTTCCTTCAGATTAAAGATTTTGTCTTGACAATCTTGACACATGCCAGAGATTTTATATTCCTTTAGCCTTAATTCATCTCTGAAATTATGATCTATTTCAGCGGAACAAGTAGGGCATTTGTCCTCTTTAATCAAGTCAAGACTTTTACCAAAGCCAACAGCTAACATAATTTCTCTGTTCATATCACAATCTCCAGTTGGTTGGTCAGTCTATAGCCCCTGACCCTATACTACGTATAGGGGTCAGGGTCTATAGGTTCAGGGTCACTTCACGTTTTTCCATTTCTTTATATTTTCTTCTTCTTCTTCTTTGACAAGCAGATGAAAGCCTATCAAAGACATGGCGAACAGCAAAGGCACCGCCATTATAATTCCTATGTAAGCATAGCCAAAGTATTCGTTCAGCATGTCTGCCACTATTATCATTGCTATGATCGTAATAATTACTACTATCAAAGCAAAATATACTTTTAACATCTTCATAGACTGTCTCCTTCAGGGTTATTTCTTTTTTTCCAAGCCTTGAATACTTCAAGAGCACAAGCATCTAGTTCTTTGACTACTTTAGTATTTTTAATTGCAGCATCTACCTGTTTTCTTAATCCACAAGTATCAAGAGCTACGATATTACCACACTGTAATCCCATAGCATATTTATTAGCATATTTATTCATTAGTCTCTCCTTCCTCTTGATCTAATGGGCCAGCCATACGAAGGAACTTTGCTTTGGCTTTATATGTAGTCCAAAAATGCCCCATCTCTATGGCATTTACCCAATGCTCTGGCTTATTCCAAGCCCCGGTAACCGGGTCCAATTCAACTCTTACTTCTATGATAGCTGTCTTTTTTTGCATTAGTTCCCTCCTTGGGTTAAGTTGTACTCACACTACAAAGTAAATAGCCAAGGCCCTCAATTTATATTTATAAATCAAGGGCCAAAGCAATTAACTTTATATTGTGGGGTCGAACCCTATGTCAGCAAAGAAATTT